>ENA-OQKP01000384-OQKP01000384.1-human-gut-metagenome-genome-assembly--contig:-NODE-384-length-39310-cov-7.849552_pt1 | contig 39310 bp, 35 predicted proteins | sample MGYA00242780_ERZ504802 | MGnify/ENA primary metagenome ERZ504802 (study PRJEB26092, sample SAMD00036406) | human gut metagenome | host: Homo sapiens | study: EMG produced TPA metagenomics assembly of... | reverse complement strand
CGTTGTAACGTTTTGACTGAGACACCTAATAATTCAGCAAAATCTTTTAGTTTGTAATTAGTGATATTAGATGTGTTCATAACAATATCCTCCATGAGTATATTTTAACATATTTAATCACTATTAACAATGATTTTGATTGCTTAATTTTCCTCCTTTATCTTTCTATTGATATAGTTCTTTTTTTCTTAAATATTACCATATAGTATACACCAAAAAGCATATTATTAGCAAGCAGGTATAAAAACAAAAACCTATTGACAAACTAGGTTTATAAGGTTATTATAAATATACTTTATAAACCAATTAACATACTGGGTTTATAAAACGGGAAAGAAAGGAAGTATGATCATGGCAAAGGAATTACTGGATGTAAAACAGTTATTTGTAAATGTAGAAGATAAAGAAATCCTTCACGGAGTAGATTTAAAGATTGGAAAAGGAGAGACTCATGTATTAATGGGGCCAAACGGTGCTGGTAAGTCCACTTTGGGTTATGCATTAATGGGAAATCCAAGATATCAGCTGACGGGCGGTGAAATCTGGTTTCAGGGAAAGAAGATCAATGAAGAACCAGTGGATAAAAGAGCCAAAGACGGCATGTTTCTTTCTTTCCAGAGTCCGTTAGAAGTACCGGGACTGTCTTTAAGCTCCTTTATCCGCAGTGCTTTAGAGCAGAGAAGAGGAGAGCGCATCCGCCTCTGGGATTTCAGAAAAGAGCTGGCAAAGGCCATGGAGCTTTTGCAGATGGATCCTTCTTATGCAGAACGTGATCTGAATGTTGGTTTTTCCGGCGGTGAAAAGAAAAAAGCAGAGATCCTTCAGATGCTTATGTTAAAGCCTAATCTGGCGATTTTAGATGAAACAGATTCAGGACTTGACGTAGATGCAGTCCGCACTGTATCAAAAGGTGTGGAAGAATACCAGAAAGACCGGGATGGTTCTCTTTTGATCATTACTCACAGCACCCGTATCCTGGAAGCTTTGCATGTAGATTATACCCATGTAATGGTAGAAGGAAAGATCGTTAAAACAGGAGATGGTTCTCTGGTAGAGAAGATCAATGAGACCGGATTTGAGGAGTTTCTGAAATAACAGGGAAGCATAAATATGCCTTTGAAAGTAAAAAAGATGGGCAGTTTCCGGAAAGGAAATCATAGAGCATATGGAAGAAAAAACACAGATCAATGATATAGACAGAAGTATATATGATATAAAAGACGAAGAAAAAGACGCCTACAGGATCCAGGCGGGGCTGACTCCGGAGATCGTAGAGAAGATTTCCAGGGAAAAGCATGATCCGGCCTGGATGGAGCTGTTCCGTCTTCAGTCTCTTCAGATTTACAACGAAATGAAAATACCGGACTGGGGACCTTCGATTGAAGGACTGGATATGTCCAATATCGCCACCTATGTCCGTCCAAATACAAAAATGACTGCAAAGTGGTCAGAAGTCCCACAGGATATTAAAGATACCTTTGAACGGCTGGGAATTCCCCAGGCAGAGCGTAAATCACTGGCTGGTGTAGGCGCTCAGTATGATTCAGAGCTGGTTTATCATAACGTGCGCAAGGAAGTAGAAGAACAGGGCGTTGTATACACAGATATGGAAAGTGCTTTAACCGGTCCTTATGCAGATATGGTAAGAAAACACTTTATGAAGCTGGTAAAGCCCACTGATCATAAATTTGCCGCGCTGCACGGGGCAGTATGGTCCGGCGGTTCTTTTGTATATGTACCGCCTCATGTTTCTGTAGAGATTCCGCTGCAGTCCTATTTCCGCTTAAATGCACCTGGTGCCGGGCAGTTTGAACATACACTGATCATTGTAGATGAGGGGGCAGATCTTCATTTTATTGAAGGCTGTTCTGCGCCGAAATATAATGTAGCAAACCTTCATGCAGGCTGCGTAGAGCTGTTTGTAGGAAAAAATGCAAGACTGCGCTATTCTACCATTGAAAACTGGTCCAAGAACATGTATAACCTGAATACCAAACGGGCCCAGGTAGAAGAAGGCGGCGTGATCGAATGGGTATCCGGTTCTTTTGGATCCCATGTTTCCTACCTGTATCCAATGAGTATCTTAAAGGGACGGGGCGCTAGAATGGAATTTACCGGCATTACATTTGCAGGAAAAGGTCAGGATCTGGATACAGGCGCCAAAGTAGTCCATGCAGCACCGGATACCTCTTCCTTTATGAATACCCGTTCCATTTCCAAGGATGGCGGTGTCAGCACTTTCAGAAGCTGTGTTTCTGTTACAAAAGAGGCAAAAAACAGCCGTTCTTCTGTTTCATGCCAGTCCCTGATGCTGGATTCTATTTCCAGATCGGATACGATCCCGGCTATGGATATCCGCACAAAAGACGCAGATATCGGCCATGAGGCAAGAATCGGACGCATCAGTGATGAAGCAGTCTTTTATCTCATGTCCAGAGGTTTAAGCGAAGAAGACGCCCGTGCAATGATCGTCAGTGGATTTGCAGATAATGTTTCCAAGGAACTTCCTTTGGAGTATGCAGTAGAGATGAACAATCTGATCCGTCTGGAGATGAAAGGAAGTATTGGATAAACAGTAGGTGTAGGTGGAAAGGAGGTCCCCTATGGGTCAGGGACTTGATATGACAGTAAACAGCCTTCCTTCCAGAACATGGAACTGGCTGAAAATGAATGAAAGTAAGTTAAAAGATATAGAAACAGGGGATACCTGTGAAATAGAAAAAGTAAATGGGGCATCTGAAAATATAACAGGATCATCTGTAGAAGCAGCAGAAAAGAAGGCAGATTTTTCAGATATCCTTACAGGAATGGGACGGGACATGGATCTTTTAGGAGAAAAGTCAGGCTCTGTTCCTATCGTCATAGAGAGCAGCAGGGCAGAAGCAGTTTCAAAGCCGGTCCGTCTTCATTTTTCATGTAAAGATGGAAAAAAGAGTTTTCAGAAAGTAGAAATTTCCGCAAAAGAAGGGGAAGAGGTAAATGTTTTTATGGATTACACTTCTCCAGAGAAGACAGCTGCCGGCCTTGCTGCTATCCAGACAAAATTGCATATTGAAAAAGGCGGGAAGGTACGTCTGGTACAGATGCAGCTTTTAGGGAACGGTTATACTTTGTTAAATGATATTGGCGCAGAATGCGAAGAAGGCGCACGGTTTGAAATCTTGCAGCTGTTTTTAGGCGGGGAAAAGACCTATTCCGGCTGCCTGGCAGATTTAAAGGGCAGAGAAAGCTGTTTTAAAGCAGATATCGGTTATCAGGGAAAAGGCAGCCAGCGCTATGATATGAACTATGTGGCAGTCCATAAGGGCAAAAAGACAGTCAGCGAAATGAACGCAGACGGGATCTTGGATGATCAGGCATTTAAGCTGTTCCGCGGTACCATTGATTTTAAAAATGGTTCCTCCGGTTCTAAGGGTGATGAGGCAGAAAATGTACTTCTCATGGGAGAAAATGTAGTCAACCAGACCATTCCGCTGATCCTTTGTGCAGAGGAAGATGTGGAAGGAAACCATGGCGCTTCTATTGGACAGCTGGATGAGGAAATGTTGTTTTATTTATCATCCAGGGGAATGAGCGCAGAAAGTGCCAGCAAGATGATCGCCAGGGCAAAGATCGATGCAGTCTGCCAGAAGATCGGTGATGAAGAAATGGAAAAAGCAGTGCAGAGTTATCTGGAGGAGGAAAACGATGAACTATAATCCATACAGAAAAGATTTTCCTCTTCTGGAAAATAATAAAGTGATCTATCTGGATAATGCGGCAACGTCCCAGAGACCGGAAGCGGTGATCCAGGCAGAGGCACAGTTTTATGAAAAATATAATGCAAACCCATTAAGAGGTCTTTATGAGTTAAGTGTAGAAGCAACAGACTGCTACGAAGAAGCCAGAGAGACCGTCCGCAAGTTTATCGGCGCAGAAAGCACAGAAGAGATCATTTTCACCAGAAATACCACAGAAGGCTTAAATCTGGTGGCTTACAGCTATGGGCTGAATCATTTAAAAGCAGGAGATGAGGTGCTGGTAAGCATTATGGAGCATCACAGCAACCTGCTTCCATGGCAGATGGTATGTCGTCAGACGGGTGCAGAACTTAAATTCCTGGAATGTGACCAGACCGGCTTTTTAAGTGATGAAACACTGGAAAATGCTATTACCGATAAAACCCGTCTGGTAGCTATCGCCCAGGTTTCTAATGTATTGGGACGGACGGCGCCTGTTGAAAAGATCGTAAAGCTGGCCAGAAAACACGGGGCAGTAGTTGTTATGGATGCCGCTCAGAGCGCGCCCCACATGCCGATCAATGTGAAAGAACTGGATGTAGATTTTATGGCATTTTCCGGTCACAAACTCATGGGACCTATGGGGATCGGTGTTCTTTACGGAAAGAAAGAACTGTTAGAAGAAATGCCGCCTTTCCTTACAGGCGGAGAGATGATTGATTCTGTCAGTCGTACAGGTACTGTATTTGCACCTCTTCCCCATAAATTTGAAGCAGGTACTGTGAATGCAGCAGGAGCCTGGGGATTAAAAGCTGCTGTTGAATATCTGCAGCAGGTGGGATTTGATGAGGTCAGAAAACGTGAAGAAGCTTTGACTGCCAGAGCCTTAGAAGGTCTGAAACAGATTCCTTATGTCCATGTATTAGGTTCCGAAAAGGCAGAAGAACACTGTGGAATCCTTACTTTCGCCATAGATGGGGTGCACCCCCATGATGTAAGTGCTATTTTAGATGCAGACGGGATCGCAGTCCGTGCAGGACATCACTGTGCCCAGCCGCTGATGGAATATCTGGGTGTTTCTTCCACCACAAGAGCCAGTCTTTTCTTCTATAATACAGAAGAAGAGATTGATGCTTTTGTAGAAAGCATGAAGACGGTAAGAAGGAGAATGGGTTATGGAGAGTAGAAGCTTTTATAATGAAATATTAACGGATCACAACCTGCATCCGGTCCATAAAGAAGACATTCCAGATGCGAATCTGGTATTGGAAGGATTAAATCCCAGCTGCGGAGACCATATATGGCTGAAACTGAAGGTAGAAGACGGGATCATAAAAGACGGCGGCTTTGTAGGGGATGGCTGTGCCATTTCCCAGGCTTCTGCTGATATCATGCTGGATCTGATCATAGGGAAAAAGAAGGAAGAAGCCATAAAGCTGGCAGAAAGCTTTTTAAGGATGATCAAAGGAAATGCGACTGATGAAGATATGGATGCCCTGGAAGAGGCAGGGGCACTTCAGGATATTTCCCATATGCCGGCCAGAGTAAAATGTGCAGTATTAGGATGGCATACCATGGAAGAATTATTAAAAAATCAATAACAGAAACTGCTGTGAAAAATAGAAAATTCGCTGTCTCCATTCCGATCATGCAGTATTTTAAATTCCGTTGCCGGTCATGCAACGCATGAACCGTCGGGATGGAGCAGAAGCAATCCCTCTTCATAATTCCCATTTCAATTATAATGATGATATTTTGCTGACAGGAGCAGAGTATTTTGCAGAACTGATAAAACAGAGGATGCCTAAATAGAATTGTGGCAGCGGACAAGAAGCTTTGGGCGTTTGCCTTATGAAGCTTTAGGGTCAAAAGCACTTATGAAAACAAGTTTTCAGCGTACTTTTGACCCTAAAGCTTCGCAAGGCTGAACTGTAACTGAAATTGTCAACAATCTACAATTAACTATTTACAATCGGCAAAATTCCAGGTAAACTATTAGCACAGGTTTCTCTTGTGCAGCAGCATGGACATACAGGGGAACAGGAGAATTATAAGATACCATAAGAAAAGGAGAAGAGGTATGTCTGACAAAAACAAGATCTCATGGAACGCCCTGGCGTTAATGGCGTTCTCAACTGTATGGGGATTCGGCAACATTTTAAATGGCTTCGTTTACTTTAACGGTGTTCAGGTTATTTTCAGCTGGTTACTGATGTTTGCCCTGTATTTCATTCCATATGCACTGATGGTAGGTGAGCTGGGCTCTGCTTTTAAGGCAACCGGCGGCGGTGTCAGCGGCTGGCTGTATGAAACTACAGGACCAAAATTAGCTTATTATGCAGGCTGGACCTACTGGGCATGTCACATCACTTATATTGCCAGCAAATCCAGCGGTGGTTTAAAGGCTTTAAGCTGGGCGATCTTCCGCAATGCGGAAACTTATGATACTCTGCCAACCCATATGATCCAGGCGGCAACACTGATCGTGTTCCTTATTGGATGTTATGTAGCCAGCAGAGGTTTAACTCCATTAAAGAAAATGCTGACTGTTGCAGGAACCACAACTTTCGTTATGTCCCTGTTATACATTGTCATGATGTTTGCTGCACCTGCCATTAATCCGGCAGCTGAGTATACACATGCAGACTTTTCATTTAGAAACATGATCCCGCAGTTTAATCTGGGATATGTTACATCCATTTCAATCCTGGTATTTGCTGTAGGCGGATGTGAAAAGATATCACCTTATGTAAACAAGGTAGAAAATCCAAGTAAGGGCTTCCCAAAAGGAATGATCGCTTTAGCAGGTATGGTAGTTGTATGTGCGATCCTGGGAACACTGGCTATGAGCCGTATGTTTGATCCGGCAGTGATCAACAGCAGTGAAGAAACCTTCAATACCTACGTGGCAAATGGTTCTTACTGGGCTTTCCAGAAGCTGGGACAGTATTATCATATCGGTGATACATTCCTGATCATCTATGCACTGTGCAATGTGATCAGCCAGTTTTCAGTTCTGGTATTAAGCATCGACGCACCGCTTCGTATGCTTTTAGACAATGAAAATACCCAGCAGTTCATTCCATCTGCATTAAGAAAGAAAAATAAATACGGTGTTTACAGCAATGGTATTAAAATGGTTGTTGTACTTTCCGGTGCTATTATCCTGGTACAGTCCTTTGTACCTGGTGCAGCAGCAGTTCTTCGCCAGCTGACCAAGCTGAATTCTGTATGTATGCCGATGCGTTACTTGTGGGTATTCGTAGCTTATGTTGCATTAAGAGGGGCAATTGACCGTATTCCGGCGGAATATCGTTTTGTAAAGAATCAGGCAGTTGCTAAATTCTTCGGAATCTGGTGTTTCCTGGTAACAGCAGCGAGCTGTATCCTTGGTATGTATGACAAGAATCCATTTACTTTTGCGTTAAATGTGATCACTCCTGTTGTACTGGTGGCTCTGGGCCTGATCCTTCCGGAAATCGCCAAGAGAGAGCAGAAGAACAAGAAGTAAACGGTATAAATGCTATTGTATATGGACTGGAATTTTCAGAACTGTAACCTTTGACAGCAGAGTATAAAAAAGACAGTACTTTACTTGTTTAACGCGTTATGGTAAAATAACCAACAACACATGTTGGTAATAATGGCCGCAGCGGCGGTCAGGGATTCTGAAGGAACTTGCAGAGTATATGGGAAAGCTTGATTATCGGACTTTAAGGGAAAACGTGGCAGATGAAATAAGAATGAAGATCTTAAATGGCGACATGAAGCCGGGAGACAAGATCGTGGAGCAGGAGCTGGCATCAGAATTCGGCATCAGCCGCGGGCCGGTACGGGAAGCATTGCGTCAGTTAGAGCAGGAAGGCATGGTGGAGTATTCCAGAAATGTAGGCTGTTCTGTAAGACATGTAGGAATGGATGATATTTATGAGATCTATTACATGCGTGCCAATTATGAAATGATGGCAGTACGCCTGCACAATGGTCCTTTTCCTCAGGAAAATCTTGAAAAAATGGAGCATATTTTATCACAGATGAAAATGCTTCATAAAGATGAATACCGCAAGGTATTTGAACTGGACAATGAGTTTCATGAAGCGATCCTTGATCTGGTAAGTTTTAAACGCTTGAAGAAAGCCTGGGAAGATCTGAGCTATGGAAATATTGTAACGGGGTACAATATGGATGTGGATAGAGAACAGGTTATTAAAAGGCAGTATCTCATCCACGAAAAACTGTTAAGTGCCTGTAAAACAGGTACTACCGCTCAGGTGGAACAGGCTATTGCAGATCATTATCTTGTGGGCGTGGAGAAGCTGATACAGAAAGTGGACAAAAAGCACGAAAAGTAAATAAAGACATATAACGCATTAAAAAGCAGTGAAACCGGAAAGAACAACATAGTTTTACTGCTTTTTATGTTGATAGAAAAATGAAATCCAGCACTGCAAATGGTGACAATTAATATAGATTCTGTTATAATTTTTTAAGTAAGGGGTGGAAAACTGAATTGTCTGTTTAGGTGAGGAAAATAGTGATCATGAAAAAAAGCAATGTGTGGAAAAAAACAGAATGGGCCGGTTTGATCTGTATATTTTTTATCCTGATGGTTTTGATACATATGTTATGGAATTCAGGGGCAGATGGAGAAATGGCAGATATCCGTTCTGTCAGCAGTGGCTGGTATCAGATAGTAGATGGAAAAGAAGAGGCACTTGATCTTCCTGCCATGGTTAAGGCAGATCAGGATGGAAAGATCATGCTTTATAATAACACACTGACTCTGGAAGATAAAAATAAGGTCCTGTCAATAAACGGTCTTCAGGATCAGCCGGAAGTGTGGATGGGAAAACAGTGTCTGTTCCGGTATGAAGAAAACGGTTTTCTGAAGAATGACCAGATGAAGGGAAAAATGTGGGCAGATGTGTGGCTGGCAGAAGACACAGGAACAGAGCCGGTCTGCCTTGTTTATGAAAGTAATAACAGAGCCTCCCTTTATATACAGGCACCTGTTTTAGGAAGCTTTCCGGCAGTTACACAGAAGCATTTCCAGGAATCTGTATTTTCATTTCTCATGATCCTTGGAATGTGGGGAACGGGAATTGTTTCTGCTATTGTTTTCTGGTATATGAAAGCCCATCATATTGTTGAAAAGCGTTTTCTGGATGCATCATTGTTTATGTTCATCTGTGGTCTGTGGTGTTATCTGGACTCAGGTTTTTATCAGATGTACGGAAATCATGGTGCTGTTGGGATGGTTCTTTCTTTTTATGCATTTATTCTTATGTCAGTTCCAATGCTCTGGTTTGTGCAGAATACAATAAGTGAGGAAGTACGGTGGGTCCCGCAGGTGTGGATCTACCTTCTCTATGGAAATGCCATTTTACAGGGAATACTAAATATCCTGTTTCATATTCCATTTGTGCATATGCTGTTTTTAACACACATTATGCTGTTTTCCGGGGTTATATCCATGATCTGTCTTCTGTGGAAGGAATACAAAAGAAGTGAAGCGGAAGAAATTCTGTTTTGTCTGAGGGCATTTGCTACATTGGGAGTCAGCGGTGTGACAGCCCTTATTTTATACTGGGTATATTCGATCTACTGGTATGATATGGTCTTTCAGGCAGGAATCTTTTTATATACATCGATCCTATTTTGGCATTTGCTGCAAAAAACATCCAGAGATAGTCAGTTCAGGATGGAGCAGCTGGTCTATGAAAAAATGTCAATGGAAGACAGAATGACTGGATTAAAAAACAGGAAGGCATTTGAAAAATACATAAAAGAGATCCAGGAAGGAAAGCTCCGGCTTGAGAATGCACTGCTTTTATTTATAGAGATAACAGGACTGAAACAGATCAACGATGTCTACGGACTGAAGACAGGAGATGAATCAGTGATCCAGACAGCCCGGTGTATCCAAAAGGCAGCAGATAGTGACCAGAGGCATAAGATAGAAAGTTTCCGTATTGGCGGTACGGAGTTTGCAGTGATCGTAATGGATCCCCAGATACAGCCGCAGGAACTGGAGTGCCTCCTTGAAAATGAAGTGAAAAAGGAAATGGAAAACAGGTATTATATTTCTTTACAATTCGGATATGGTTATCTGAAAAATGAGGACGGGACACGAAATACAGTAAGTGACTGGAAACGTCAGGCAGATCACATGCTGCAAAGAACAAAGGGGGCTATTTATGATGATGTATAATGCAGATTTTCTGATCGCAGCAGTGGTTATATTGCTGTTGGTTTTGAGAAATTTCCTGGATCAGAAAAGGGCAGAGGATTTAAATAGCAGGGTATTTCTTTTTTTTGCAGTTATTGGGATCCTGGATGTGATCGCTGAATTAGTAAGCAATTATTATATAACTTCAGGAGATGGGGATTTTGGTCTGGCGGCGGTAGTGACTACAACTATTTTTTATCTGTTTCAGGCATTGCTTCCATATACGCTTCTTTGTTATATTATGACATTGCACGATAATAAGCTTATTTCGGTGAAGAAGATGCTGCTGGCGGGTCTTGCAACTATTTTACTGGTCAGTATTGTGCTTACCAATCCCTTTACTGAAAAACTGTTTTATTTTGATGTATCAGCCGGATATGTGGAAGGACCATGGTACAGACTGATGTATTACAGTGCTCTTTTTCATCTGGCAGTGATTTTGATCCTTGTTATTTCCTGGAGAAAAGAATTTGGTTCTCGGAAAACAAAAGTAATCCTGGATATCCTGATCCTGTGCGGATGCGGGGTAATGGTCCAGCTTTTGTATTACCCGCTGCTGATGACAGGTTTTGGCATGAGTCTTGGAATACTGGCTCTGTTTCTTACTATCAATAATCCAAATGCGAATCGGGACAGCCTTACAGGAGTATATAATCACCTTTACCTTACCAGAAGGAGCGATGAACTGATCGCAGCAGGAAAATCCTTCCATATCATTACAATATACCTTTACCAGCTAAAGCATATCAATAAAGTTGCCGGAGTTGAAGGCGGTGATTATATTCTGCAGCTTACAGCAAAAAAGCTGGAAGAACTGTGTGGAAGCCGGGTTTTCCGTATTACGGGAAAACGTTTTTTAGTTCTGGCTATGTCATTGCAGGAGTATGAGTATTATATTACCCAGATAAAGAAGAGGTTTGAAACAGATATGCAGTTGGATGCAGACAGCAGTAAACCTGCAATGCCTGTGATCCTCAGTGGGATCGTCTATGGGCAAAAGCTTGGTACCAGTGGGCTGATGCTGGAATATGCAGAGTATCTGGAATCATTATCTATGCAAAATGGCATGATAGAGGTGATACAGGATGATCAGCAGACTATGGATGGCTTTTTATATAATAAAAAAGTAGAGCAGTATCTGCACACGGCTATTGCCCAGGATCTTTTTGAAGTATATTATCAGCCGGTTTATTCTACAGCGAAAAATGATTTTGTTACACTGGAAGCATTAAGCCGTCTGCATCATCCAGAGTTAGGCTGGATCGCACCGGATGTTTTTATACAGATCGCAGAAAAAAATCATATGATCGAACAGATCACAGATCTGCAATTTAAACGCGTCTGCATGTTTATAAATGAACACCGGGATCTGATGAAGAAGCTCTTTAATATAAAAGTAAATTTGTCTTCCCTGGATCTGATGCGCAGTGACTGCAGCAGCCATTTTATCCGTATGATGGATGATATGGATATCCACCATGACTGGATACAGTTTGAGATCACAGAAACGGTTGCTACAGAATACAACGCAGGATTAGAAATGGTAATAGATGGGTTTATGGCTGCCGGGGTCAGACTGTGTCTGGACGATTTTGGTTCTGGATATGCAAACCTGAATACAGTCATGAGACTGCCATTTTCTGCCATTAAGATAGACAGAACCCTTCTTTTTGATATATGTAATGATAAAAAACGTGCCATGTTCTATCAGAGTATTGTTGAAACCTTCCATCGGATGGGTTACAGCATAGTTTCAGAAGGAGTAGAGACAGAAGAGGAAATGAGTCTGTTAAGCAGCTGGGGTGTAGATATGATCCAGGGATATTATTTTTCCAGACCACTTCCAGTGGATGAGCTGCTTAAGCTGCTGAACATGTGATGTTTTTCCTTTTCCGCATACATACGCTGGTCTGCAAGGATACGGATCTCATTAGCAGTAGATGCATCATTGGGATAGGCGGCGTATCCGCAGCTGGAACCAACATACAGAGTTTTTCCGTCAATATCAAAAGGAGCGCAGAGCCGGTTTTGTATCTGTTCCTTGATCCTGCGGCAGAGACTTTCATCAAATTCAGTACACACTACCAGGCTGAATTCATCACCGCCGATGCGGAAGGCATAATCATTGCTGCGGATACAGGACTGAAGCCGGCTGGCAGCTTCTTTTAAAAGCTTATCCCCCATGTCATGACCATAGGTGTCATTAACAGGTTTAAAATGGTCCAGATCCAGATAGAAAAGTATGAAAGGGAGCTTTTGAAGTTCCTTTTTATGCAGTATGGAGTTAAAATAACGCTCATTATATAAACCAGTAAGGCCGTCGGTGTTGGCAAGGTTTTCTAACTCATGCTTCTGACCGATATCCTGGGCGATAAGCATAACTTTTTCCAGTTCATGTTCAGAGCCCCATTCAACAGGGACAACGTGCATGACCAGGTATGTATCAATGGAACGGTTGTAGTATTCAATTTTAAAGATATCATCCTCTTTTTTCAGGACACAGCGCAGATAATCTGGTGTAAGGAGATGGTTCATCTTTTTATTTTCCGTATCAGTCATCACCAGATACTGACGGGAAATATTTTCAACCAGATCATCATAGGATCCGGTTTCTGGATATATGGGATGCTTCAGCAGGTTTTCGTGATATTCATAGCGGTTGTTTTTTAAATCTACTACAGCAAAACGGTCAACGATCCTTCCAAGTCCTGAAAACATCTGTTCCGTAAGCTCTTTGCGCTTTAGCAGGATCATTTGCTCATGTTCTTTCATGCGCAGCCTGGAATCCATCAGGGCAAAAACAGTACCTATAAGAAGCAGGGCAATACATCCGTTCAGAATCAGGATCAGGACAATGGTAATGAACTGTATACGGCGCATACTGGCATCCACAACATCATTATGGATAATGCCCACTATGGTCCAGTCATTGATCCCGGTGGGCTCGTATACCAGATAATAAGTTTTTTTGTTGTAACGGCACTGGAGACTTCCGGTAGAAACATTCTTAATATTCTTTTTCAGGTCAGTTATCTCAGTTTCTGTCATATCTGTATAGTTATTTAAAAAATCAAAGAGATTAGATATATGCTGGAGAAATTCTGTTTTGGGTTCAAGGGAAAGGAGGACATTGCCATCAGATGTAAGGATGTAGCAGTCACTTTGTCCCTGATAAATATTACCTGCGATCAGCTTTTCCACCACATCATTATTATAGCTGACGGCAAGTCCGGAATAGGTTACGCCATTTATGGTATAGGGAGTATCCATGGGGAGGGCAAATACGATCCGGCGGTTGGAATCACTTGCAATATAGCTGGAAATAACAGGCTGGTTGGTTGCATACATATCCAGAAAGATTCCCTGTATATTTGGGGCATTTCCGTCCCGTCCTGCAGCAGTTATAAAATCACAGTTCTCATTAAACATGTAAAAATCCTGATATTGCCAGGCATCCTTGCGTCTGGCAAATTCATACCAGAGAGTTTTCATATTTTCGGTATCATCCAGGTATTGTAAATTATTGCTCCAGTCAGAAAGTGCATTCCAGTTGTGCTGGACAAACATAGTAAAGGTTTTGTCTACCTGCTCATAAGTAGACAGCAGATGCCGGGAATTTTCCTCATAGATACTTTTTTGGACAAAATTGTTGAAAACAATACTCACGAAAAGAAAAATGGATGCCAAAACGGTTCCGGCAAGTATAAACAGTTTGGGTGTTTTATTCATAAATATGGGAACCTCCTTTTGCGTTGGTACTTTTCTTGTTGGTTTTCAGGTTTCCTACTCATGTTTTTAGAATTGCGGGAGTGCAAAGCACGTAGCAATTTGGTATCAGAGGGTTCAAAATACCTTTTGACTCCAATATCTTGAATATAAGTATATCATATTCTGGGATTTTTTTCGATTGTGAAAAGAAGAGTGACAGTGGTTTTATGCAGAAAAAAACAGAGCTGCTTTTATACAGCTCTGCTAAAAATTGCTTTTTACTTTGCTTTGGCGATCGCTTGTTCCATTTCAGAAGCAGAGATAACGCCGATAGTCTTATTGACAACTACGCCTCTTCTGAAGTAAAGAAGTGTTGGTACGCTCATTACCTTAAAGCGGGTAGCCAGATCCATATCTTCGTCAATATCCACTTTATAGAAATGGACTTCCGGGTGGAGTTCAGCCATTTTTTCTACAGTCGGAGACAGCATTTTGCAGGGACCGCACCAGGTAGCGAAGAAATCAACTACTACCAGATCGTCACCGGCGTTTACTGCCTGGTCAAATGTTTCAGATGTTAAATGTGTAAGTGCCATATGAAAAACCTCCTTGTATCTGATTTTGATCATTTAATCTTATAGCACTTATATCATACCACAAAGTGAGGGAAAATTATGTAATAAAATTCTCAATATCTCAGGCATGAGGATTTTGAAAATCCTCACGGTAAACAGCTGGAGTCTTTCCAGTGAACTTTTTAAACAGAACAAAAAAATATTTGATATTGGAAAAACCTACCTGTCGTGCTATTTCAGATACGGAACAGTCAGATTCTTTTAAAAGTGACATAGATTCGTTGATCCTGCAGGTATTGATATAATCATTGATGGAATGACCATACGAATTCTTAAACAGCCGGCCAACATAGGCATTGTTCATCTGGATGCGATCTGCGATCAGCTGCGAATTTAAACTGCTGTCATGGTATTCATTTTGGATGATATTTTTGATCTTTGCAGCCAGATCGGAATATTTTTCTGCTTTTTTCTGTGAATAACAGCTGCAGATGCGTACAAACGCTGTGTCAAAAGCCCGATTGATCTCTTCCAGACTGTGGATCTGTTCCAGGGATTCTGGTAATAACCTTTGATCATTTTCAGGCTGACATTCTTTTTGCACTTTCCGGATCGTATCTTCTGTGCGGTTTAATAAATACTGGAAAATTTCGTATCTGCAGTTTTGTATTTGCAAAAGAATTTCATTCCATTTAATACGTACAGATTCAATGCTTCCTGATTTCAGACATACGATCAGATCTGTAAAATCTTTGGATGTGATACTGCTGGAAGCTGACTTTCCTTCTAATATTGCCTCAGGAATAAAGAGGACATCTTCCGGCAGGACCAGGGAAAGTTTTCGAAGCTCATCCAGTTTGGAAAAATGGGAGCGCAAAGTGGTAAAATCCTCAAAAAGTCCACTGACGAACAGCCGGCAGCCGCATGTGCAGCTGATTTTCTGGTACAGGTCAGAATAGTCTTTGTCTGAATGATAAAGTCCGATGCAGGCATATACATGGGATGATTTTGCAACAAGAAATTCCGGATGCTGCCCATCAAGGGAATTATAAATATCTTTTCGATGCTGTGCAGAAACCAGGAGAAGACCGAATTGGGGCACAGTATCGTTTTGGGTAATTGTCTGTTCTGGAAAAAGCTGTCTAAAATCCAGATCCGCTTTTCCTGCGATCATGTCGTAAAAGATCTGCTCCAGCCGGCTGCGTTCGGAATGGGAGATTACGGTAGCAATCTGCTTTTCCAGAGGAACATTTGTTTTAGCGTCAGATAGTTCCGAATTGGGATAACCTGTCTGAATCCGTTCGATCATGTTCATGGCATCTTTCATGCGTAGCATGGGCAGCAGTGAAAAAATGAGCAGAATGATAACAATAACAGCAAAAATACTGATGATCACTGCAAGAAAACAAACTACAATATGACGAAAATAAAAAAGTTGCGGCAAACTATTCTTTAAAGAAGAAAAACGCATATAAGTATGGCCGGTTCTGGGAGATTTGTAGTACAGGCAAAATTTGTCCTGACTATGGTCTACAAAATAACCGCTGTTGTTTTCAGAGGTGATGGAAGAATAGTATTTTTTGTATTCTGATTGCAATGTATCATTGCCAGATACCAGTACTGAGTCGGTATTATCAATAACGATCATATCGGAAGTTGGAGCGGCAGCAAGGAGAAGCTTCTTATACCAGTCACTTTTAATGTTGATAATAAGGGCACCGGGCTTGGGTGTCTGATCCGGGTAAACTTCATAGAACATAAATACATAGTATTCCCGTTTAAATGGATCTGATTCTTTGCAATATATGGGCTTAAACCGAAGATTATTATTGCGGTTTTGGAGCAGATCATGGATAGGGGCATGATGCATCTGGTCAAGAAGCTGGTCCGGATAAGAGGAATCTGTAGAATAGACATGACCATTATGTCCATTGTATACCAGAATTTCTTCTGCAAAATCGGTTGAGCTTAAGGACGTATTCAGATTCCGGATCATATAGACTCGTTCTGTATTAGAAAATGTGCTGCTTCCCATAAGGGTCTTAACAGAATCTGAATAAAAAAGCTGCATTCCATAATTGACAATGGTGGAATTAAGTGTTTCCGTAGAGGAATCGATCTGACTGACAAATTCCTTGTTTAAGTCGGATATTGAGTCATAGGTAATATTTTCAAAAATGCGAAACATGAAAAAGAACAAAATAGACAACACGGAAATGATACTGGTGCCAAATGCCAGAAATTTCACTAATCGTCTAAATTTTCTTGAAGGTTTAATGGTCATTAATTTTATTTTTTCCTTTCCTAAAAGGTTTAAAAATGAAAGAAATCTAAAAAAGGTTTAAAAATCGTACATCTGCTTACTTCCATATTTTTCATACTTTACACATAATAGCACAAAAACTAGAATAAAATCAACAGATATGCAAGCAAAGTGCACAATAAAGTAAGGGTATGCGCTTTGTACAAAAAATAAACTTAAGGGAGGTTTTCTTATGAAACGAAAAACATGGGCATTAGTTCTGGCAGCAGCAGCGGCACTTTCCATGACAGCTTGTGGAGGTTCTTCCCAGCCTGCTGAGACAACAGCGAAAGCAGAGGAAACAATTGCAGCACAGAGTGAGAAAGCAGAAGATACTTCTAAAGAAGAAGCCAAAGACGACTCTGCAAAAGATGCATCTGGAACCGTTATGCTGTATTCTTCCATGCAGGAAGATCAGCTGGTAGCCATTAAGGAAGGCTTCGAAAAGAAGTATCCAAATGTTAAGATGGATTACTATTTTGCAGGAACTGGAAAAGTTATTACCAAAATCGCTACAGAGCATCAGTCCGGTCAGGTAGCAGCAGATGTTATCTGGGTAGGTGATCCTTCGGATTATATTTCATTTAAGAAAGAAGGAATCCTTGCAAAGTACAGTTCGCCTGAAGCTTCTGCTATTGACAGCAAGTTTATTGATCCAGACGGATATTATACCGGCGCACGTATGATGAACATGGGAATTGGATACAATACCGGTCTTGTTACAGAAGAAGAAGCGCCAAAATCATGGGATGACCTGCTGGATCCAAAGTGGGAAAATCAGATTGTTATGACAGACCCGTCTACAGCAGGAACCACCAAATACTTTGTTGGAGCATTGCTTTCTGATTCCAAGTATGGAGAAGATTATTTTAAGAAATTAAAAGAAAATGGCTGCGAACTGGAATCTGGTACAACAGCAACCCATAACCAGGTAGCTGCTGGTGCATATAAAGTGGGTATCATGCTTGACTATGTAACACAGAACCTGATCGATGAAGGTTCACCGCTCGGATTTACATATCTTCCATCTGATCTGGTATCTATTTTCTCCCCAATCGGTCTGGTAGAAGGCTGTGCAAATGAGGACAATGGCAAACTGCTGTATGATTTCATCCTCTCTAAAGAAGGACAGGAAATTCTGGTAGAAAACAATCTGCTTTCTGTAAGAAACGATGTAGAGCAGAAAGGTGAAAGCGTTGATGAAATTACGAAATCAGCAATGACTGTAGATCTTCAGTCTCTGGCAGATAATTCAGATGAAATTATAAGCACCTTTGATTCCGTTTTCAAATAAAACGGCTTGAATGGCGGGGCTGGGATCTTAGGCCCCGCTTTTTTTACCCATTATATAAGGAGGATGCAGATGGCAAGTATAAAATTTGACAATATCTCCTTTGCATACGGAGAAAAACAGATATTAAAAAATTTTTCCCTTGAGGTAGAGGACAGCCAGATCATGTGTCTGGTAGGACCATCTGGCTGCGGAAAAACCACATTGATCCGGTGTCTTCTGGGCTTTAATAAACCGACTACCGGAGAAATATGGGTAGGAGACAGATGTATGTTTTCACAACCTAAAAGGATCAATGTTCCGCCGGAACGCAGGGGAATTGGAGTAGTATTTCAGGATTATGCAGTATGGCCCCACATGACCGTACTTGAAAATGTCAGCTACCCAATGAAAAAAAAGAAAATGTCAAAAGACGAGATCAAAACGCGGGCAGAAAATGCGTTAAAACAGGTGCGTATGAGTGAATACGCAAATTATCTGCCCAGTCAGCTTTCTGGAGGCCAGCAGCAGCGAGTGGCTATTGCCAGAGCATTAGTCAGCTCAGATGATGTGATCGTTATGGATGAACCTATCACCAACCTGGATGCCAAACTGCGTGGGGAGATGCTGGTAGAGATCCGTCAGATCCAGAAAAATATCGGAACCACAATTTTTTATATTACCCATGATCAGGAGGCGTCTTTGCAGCTTTGCGATAAGATGGCGATCATGAACAAGAGCGGAGAATTGTGTCAGCTTGGAGCAGATGAGGATATTATCCTTCATCCTGCAAATCGTTTTGTTTTTGAATTTATCGGAGTTTCAAACTTTTTTCAGCTGAAAAAAACAGCAGGAAACTGGTGCTTCTTCGGAGACAGCAAGCTGCCATATTATGGAGAAGTTCCAAAAGAATTTGAAAAAGCCGGAGAAGTAGATATGGGAATCCGCCCAAATAATATTATCTTTGATCAGACTTCTAAAATTCAGGCAGCTGTAAAACGATCTGTATTTTTAGGGAGCGAATACGATTATTTTGTGGATTTTGCAGGTCATGAGATCCGTATCCAGAAAAATGCATTTGACGCAGGAAAAGCCGGACACATTGAAAAAGAAGGCGAGAAAGTGGGTCTGACATTTGTAAATCCTGAGTTTTATCCGGTAAGAAAGGAGAAGGAAGTATGAGTTTCAAAAGACATCGCAGTATGACATCTGGTTCAGAACTGGCTGCAATGGAAGGCAGAAAGTTTGGACTTGACCAGGCAATGACGGCTGTCAGTTTTCTTCTTTTGCTGATCATTGTGGCGATCCCGATCTTTATGATCGTCTATAATGCATTTTTTTACGAAGGAAAATTTGATATCAGCCTGTTTATTTCTGTAATTGGAAATGTAGAAAACTTAAAAGCAATGTGGAATACCATTGTGATCGCGCTGGCGGTAACTGTATTTGGAACCATCATGGGACTTTTTTATGCCTGGCTTTTAGGCCGTAGTGACATCCCGGCAAAAGGCTTTATGCGTGCCATGTTTACCATTCCTTATATGTTTCCTCCATTTTTTGGAGCTATGGCCTGGGATCTTTTGTTTTCAGGACGTGCCGGATATGTGAATAAGTGGCTGATGGCAGTATTTCATCTGTCAAAGGCGCCAGTTAATATTAACAGTATCGGCGGAATTATTTTTGTAGAGTGCTCCTATTACTTCCCATTTGTATTTATGCAGGTTGTAAGTGCGCTGGAACGTATGGACCCGACTTTGGAGGAATCAGCAAGAATTGCCGGCGCAAAGCAGGGGCAGGTTATTTTAAAAATTACTCTTCCTCTTGTAAAACCAGCTATTTCAGCAGGAGCACTTTTGATCCTGATCTCTTCACTGGCTCACTTCGGTGTACCATCCATTCTTGGATTTTCTAAGAATATTTACACACTTCCAACTATGATCTATGCGCTGATCTATAAATCGTCGGGAAGCTTTGAAGGTATCCGTCAGGGTGCTGCATTATCCATTCTTTTAGTGGCAGTTGTATCTATTGCTCTGATCATCCAGAAACGGGTACTTAGCTCAGGAAGTTATGATATTATCAAGGGAAAATCCATGCGTCCGACTCTGATCAAGCTGCGTGGTGCGAAATATCCCCTTTTATTCCTGGCCTGCATTACTTTAGTTGTGATCGTTGTAGTTCCGTTAGCTATGATCTTCCTGGTTGCATTGGTCAATGCGTATGGTCTGCCGCTGACACCGGAGAACTTCTCTCTGAAGAACTACCAGAAGGTTCTGACTTCTGCTGCAACACTGGATTCTGTAAAGAATTCACTGTTCCTTTCCATAACAGCCGGAATTGTTTGTATGTTCCTTGGCGTTATGATCGCATATGTGATCAACAGAATCAAACCAAAGGGAAAAGGCGTTCTGGAAATTTTATCCGTTCTTCCTTACTCCATACCAGGAACTGTACTGGCAATTGGTGTGATCCTTTCCTGGTCAGGTGCAATTTTCGGAATCAAACTTTATAACACCATCTGGATCATTCTGGTAGCTTATATGGCACGATACCTGTCTTTCTCCATGAAGAGCGCATCCGCGTCACTGCAGCAGGTCAATCTGTCGCTGGAAGAGGCATCGAGAGCATGCGGAGCTACCCATACAGAATCATTAAAAGATATTACTCTGCCGCTGATCCGTCCGGCTATGGTATCTGGATTTTTCCTGATCTTTTTACCAGCCATGCGTGAACTGACTACATCTATTCTGCTGTATGGACCATATAGCCGTACATTGGGAGTTCAGATCTATTCCCTGCGTGATGCAGGTATGATCCCACAGGCATCGGCACTGGCTTCCATTGCAATTTTGATCATTATCGTCTGCAACACCATTGTAACAGAAATCACAAAAGACAGGAAGGGGGCATAAGGTATGGCTGAAAACCAGGTTGTATTGCAGCATGTAACAAAACGCTTTACTACCAGAACCATGGGAACCGTTACTGCTGTAGATGATTTTAATCTTGAAATAGAAGAAGGGGAGTGCTTTTCTTTCTTAGGTCCTTCTGGCTGCGGAAAGACTACGACCCTGAGAATGATCGCTGGATTTGAAGATCTTTCAGAAGGAGAGATCCACCTGTGCGGCAGACCCGTATCTGTAAAAGCGAAAAACTTATACGTGCCTCCAGAAGAACGTGGGCTTGGCATGGTATTCCAGGCTTTTGCTGTATGGCCCCATATGAACATTTTTGACAATGTAGCATTCCCTCTGAAGATCCAGAAGGTAAATAAAACGGATATCGCAAAGCGGGTAAAAGAAGCTCTTCATCATTGCAGTCTTGACGGGTTGGAAGAAGTATTCCCGTCAGAACTGTCCGGCGGACAGCAACAGAGAATTGCTCTTGCCAGAGCCATTGTAACCAATCCTAAGGTTATGCTTTTGGATGAACCGTTATCCAACCTGGATCCGAAATTACGTGAATCCATGCGTTTTGAAATTAAAGAACTTCAGAGAAAATTCGGTTTTACCATTATTTTTGTTACACATGATCAGTCAGAAGCAATGGCAATTTCGGACCGTATGATGGTGTGCGATATGGGAAAGATCATGCAGATCGATACGCCGGAAAATCTCTATAACAGACCAAATTCCAGATTTGTACATAGCTTTTTAGGAGATTCCACTTTTATCCATGTGGTGATCAAGGACGGAGCTGTTTATCCAAAAGGTGATTATGACCAAAAACTGGATATTGCCATTCCAGCCAATGCAGAGCAGGAAATGGTAGTAGCTACCAGACCAAACGCAATCGCGATCACGAAAGATATAGGCTTTAAGACACATGTAGAAAAGCGTATTTTCCTTACAGATCGTACAGAGTATCTGGTTCCGGTAGGAGAACAGCTTGTGAAAGTGGAAACCCCTCATCGTGTTGTATTTGCTCCGGGAGAAAGCTGCTGCATTCAGATTGGCGATCCAATGTGGTATCCGGAAGAAAATAAAGCTGCAGAAGAAGAAAGAATTCGGAGACAGCTGGTATAAATTTAGTTAAAAAAGCGTTTGTATACAAAGCTTTACACAAAGAAAAGGGCTGGTGCAAAACCGATCTTACAGGTTTTGCACTAGCCTGTTTTTGAAATGATGTATAAAAATTTTTAGGATAACATATTTCCTATAAGCTGCAGCATCACTTCCGCCACTCCTGATAAAATCATCACATGGATGGGGTTCATTTTAAAGCGGGCCAATAGGATCAGGGAGCCGGTAAAAATGCCTACGGCCTGAATGCTGATATTTGGCAGAAACTGGGCTGCGGTCAGAGAAGAAATCGCTTCTCCCCAGAAAGCATTGACCAGGATGCTGGCACCGGCAGCTGCGATCATGGCGATAACTGCTGGACGCAGGGATTTCAGAACACCCTGAAGCAAACTTAAATTCCGGTATTTCAGATAGATCTTTGCCAGTAATGTAACTAAAATGCAGGATGGCAGAACACAGCCGGCAGTAGCAGCCAAAGCTCCCGGCATTCCGGCAATACGGGTACCTACAAACGTAGCGGAGTTGACGGCGATCGGTCCCGGTGTCATCTGGGAAATGGTGATCAGGTCTGTAAATTCAGACTGGGAAAGCCATGGATGGAGTTGGACCACCTGGTTCTGGATCAGAGGCATGGCAGCATAGCCGCCTCCGAAGCTGAAGGCACCGATTTGAAGAAAACTGAGAAAAAGCTGTAAATAGATCATAATCTGTCTCCCTTCTGCTTGTTATCCTGAGAAGCATTTTCTGCCATTTTTTCCCGGTACAGTGTCAGGACGACACCCAGGGCAATACAGATCAGGATCAGTACAATGGCACTGACTTTATAAAAGTAATTGGCAATAAAAGCTGCGATCATAATGAAAATAGACAGGTATTGTTTTTCTTTTACAATACCGGATGCCATGCTAAAGCAGACTTCCATAATAACTGCCCCTACGCCTGACTGCATGCCATTTAACATCCACCCAACGATCAGGTTGGAACGGAATGCCGCATAACAGAATGAGATAGCAGAAAGAATGACAAAAGGTGGTATCACGGTAGCAATCACAGAGCATAACACACCGGTCAGTCCCGCCAGCTTATAGCCCACAACAATAGAACCATTTACAGCAATGGCTCCGGGACAGGATTGGGCGATAGCCACCAGATCCAGCATTTCTTCTTCATCGATCCAGTGATACTGGTCTACAAATTTTGTTTTCATTAAAGTAACGATCACATATCCGCCGCCAAAGGTAAAGGCGCTGAGATATAGTGTTGAGAGAAAGAGCTTTTTAAGAATCTGGCCCTTACTGGCTTTTTTTATATTTAATTCCATGGTTTCCTCCAGAAAGATAAGATGTTTTCTCGGAATCTTTCTGTGCCTGATTTTGTGAGAAGATTTTTTGTCAGTTGTGCCCAAATTTCTGAGGCGTATGGTGATGAAATTCGGGTGCGACTGGCGGAAAATCGGCCACAAAGGCAGGTGCAGGAAAGACCCCGAGAGGACATTAAGTTCTTTTTTACTATAAGCCATGAAAATGAAGATGTAAATGAAAAAATTAACGGGAGATTGGTAATATGATTGAAAAAAGCAGATACTTTCATATCTGCTTTTTCTGTGTTCTAACTTATAAGAGATCCATAACATCCTGCATAAAATCAAAGATTACAATTTACAGAAGGAATATATCGTCCATGTTGCTTGACAAGAATATTTCCTTTGGAGTAGATTTGTTTTCCACGGACAAATGTACTGATTACCTGACCATGAAAAGTTTTTCCTTCATATGGGTAGTGAGAAGATTTAGGTTCATAAAATGAGTCTTTGGCATGGAATGTCCAGACAGAATCAGGATCTAAAACAGCAAAATCTGCATCATTTCCGATTTCAATGCTTCCTTTTCCAGATAGTCCGAAGATTTTTGCAGGATTAGTTGCTGTAATATAAGCTAACTGAGTCAGAGAAAGACCACGGCGACATATGCCTTCGCTATAAAGACCTGGAAGAATCAGATCCAGACCGGGAAAGCCTCCTGGCACATTCCAAAAAGAACCAGATGATTTTTGTTCATCGGAATAGGTGGCATGATCACTACCAATCATATCAATTTCTCCTTGAAGGATACATTCCCATAAATTATCTACTTCTTCTTGGCTGCGGATTGGAGGAGCACATTTAGCCCATGCTCCACAACGAACTACATCCTCATTATTTAAAAGAAGGTAATGAGGACAGGTTTCAGCGGTTACATTCAGATTTCTTTGACGGAAATGACGGATGATTTCGATAACACGTTTCGAAGAAACGTGACACACGCTGATTCGTGCATGCTCCTCAAGCGCAAGGGTACATAACCGTTCAACGGCGAGAATCTCAGAAAGAATGGGACGGCTGTCACTGTTAGCTTCAGCTCCTTTTCCTGTTTCTATCATTTTCAGGGTTTCTGCTGTGCAGATAGATTGGTCTTCTGCATGTACGGCAACAAGGCAGTTGCTAGGTTTTAGAAGCTGAAAAAGAGCCATAAGACTGGCTTCATCGAAAGAACCATAGTCTCCTGCATCACTTAAAAAGATTTTAAAAGCAGCTACGCCTTTCTGGATTAATGCTTCAGCATTACTAAAATCATTGGCACGAATGCCACCATATAAAGCGCAGTCTACGATAGAATGCTCCTTAATATCATGAATCCGTTCATTGAGGACAGCAGGGGTAAACAAGGATGTAAGGTGGCCAGACTGGGGCATTTCTACCAGTGTTGTTACACCGCCACTAGCCGCAGTATAAGAACCGGTATCAAAATCGCTGCAGAATGTAACATGAGCATGGGAATCGATAACCCCGGGGAAAATAATCCGGCAATTTTTTCGTTTTTAACTGCAATAGTCAGTTTTTGTGCTTTTTGAGGAGTAACAACAACTGCGTTTTTTAGTATACAATCAAACATTACAAACCTCCTGAAAATTAATAATTTAAGTTGTGCCGCCAAGAAACAGAGATGGAGAAATGCAAAATGGTTCATGGTCAATAGGGTGTCCATTTAAAGCAAGAAGAAGTTTTTCTACAGCAATATCAGCAAGTTCCTGGATTTTTCCATCTACAGAGGTAAGGAAGGGGGCTGTGAGTTTGCCATAGATTAAATTATCGAATCCACTGACTGCTACATCAGAAGGAATGGAATATCCATATTGACGTAAAATGTGGATAACGCCCATGGCTGTCAGGTCAAGAGAACAGACTACGGCATTGAAAGATAATCCGCTGTCTATGATGGCTTGTCCTGCAGTGCATCCACCTTCAAAATCATCTGTGGGAGCTTCAAATACACATTCAGGAGCACATCTTACATCTAACTGGGCAAGCTTTTTATGAAATCCGGCCAATTTTCTTTGGCTAGCCATGCTTTTTCCGTAGTTTACATATAGAAAATTTCTTTTTCCGGTTCTGTAAATATGATCAGTCATCATTTCCATCCCCCTGGCTTCATCACAGATAACAGAAATGACATTTGGAAGATCCAGGCATCCGTTAAACATTAAAACTGGCTTGCTGGAAAAGACAGAAGATATAAACTCTTTTACCCTTTGCGTTCCCATAGAAGAACCTACGAAAATCAACGCATCGAACTGGTGCTGTTGAGAAAGTAGTGAGAATAGCGAATCTCCTTTTGTCCCCGCATTAATAACAATCGCAGAATATCCTTCCTGACTGAGCAGATTTTCCAGATGGTATATAACATGGGCGCGGTACAGATTTCGGATGTCATCGACAACAATTCCGATCATATTCATGGAATTGTGTTTAAGACCTCGTGCAATAGCATTTGGGCTATAGCCGGTTTCGTTCAGAACATCCATGACCCTTTGATAGGTTTTCTGACTGATATTGGGTTTATTATTCAGTACTCTTGAAACAGTAGCAACAGAAACATTCGCTTTTTTTGCTATTTCTTGTATATTCATGAGATTCCTTTTCTGAAAAGTTGGGAATTAGTTACATTTTTATCTTAGCATAGTTCAAAGTGAAAATCAATAAAAACGATTACAAAAAATAAAAACCAATTGTACAAAAAGATATTGATATAAAAAGTAAAAACAATAGAAATTGGAAAATATATAAAAAAATATTTTAAAACACACGAAAAATAATGAAAAATACACAAATACAATATTGACATTTAGTGTATATGATGCTAATGTAAATATTGTAAACGATTACAAAAACGAGAGGAGAAAGGGGATATGGGAGAACGGATCATTGACCTGTCGATGGATATAAAAAGTGGTATGGTGGCTAATCGCGATTTTGCAGGGAATATTTTTGTGCCATTGATAAGCCATGAGCAATCCAAAGCTTTTCATGCTGGAGTTCCAGGAGATCCATTTTTGTCATCTTGGAATTACATTGGGATGACAGAACATACAGGAACTCATGTAGATGGTTTTTATCATATGGATCCAGATGGTCTTACGATAGATCAAATGCCCTTAGAACTTTTTTTCGGAAAAGCTGTTTGCTTTGACATGACTCATATTCCACCTGGTGGGTGTATTACGGCAAAAGATATGGAAGAGGCACAAGAAAAAAGTGGTGTAGTGGTTGATGGACATATTGTGCTTCTTGCCACAGGACATCATAAGAGGTATTTTCCAAAAGATGAGGTTTTGACAATGAATCCGGAGGTATCAGCTGAAGCTGTCAGATGGCTTTATGAACATCATTCCAGGATGCATGGGGTGGAAGGACCTTCTACAGATATTTTAGAAAAACAGACATTTCCAAGTCATAGAGCTTGTCGTGATCTTAAAATTGCTCATTATGAGTGGTTGGTAAATTTGGAAGAATTAATCGGAAAAGGAGAATTTATGTTTTATGGGATTCCTTTACGATTGAAAGGGGGGTCAGGTTCTCCGGTGCGCGCATTTGCAGTTGTTAAAGAGTGATATACGCTCAGAGAGAAGGAGGAGGAATCAATGCACATTTTGGTAACTGGAGGGAGTGGCTTTATTGGAATTAATATTGCTCAAGTTCTCTCTCAGGATTCTGATAATTATGTGATTCTTTATTCACGGAGCAAACCACCGCATCAGGCGATGGAAGTATTAGCTGGGCAGGTTGGAAATGTGGTTTGGGAACAGGGAGATGTTCAAGATGAGATACGGCTGAATGAAGTTATGACAGACCATAAAATTGATTATGTTGTTCATGCAGCTGTTATCACGCCGAATGCTGAGCGGGAAAAAGGGCAGATGAATGAAATTGTTGAAGTCAACTGCCTTGGAACATTAAAAGTGCTTGCGGTGGCAAAAAAACATAATATAAAACGTTTTGTTTATGTAAGCTCGGTAGCCGTATATGGTGATGTATGCCAGAAAGAAGATCCAGTTTATACAACGACACTAAAAAATCCAACTAATACATATGAAGTGATCAAATATACTACAGAATTATTATGTAAACGTTATGCAGAACTCCATAAAGTAGATGTAGTTGCTTTACGGTTGGGCGATGTATATGGGGCCTGGGAATATAGAAGTGGAGTACGCGATACGATGAGCGCCCCTTGTCAGGCTGCGTTTCATGCACTTCGTGGAGAAACGGTGAAATTGAAAAAAGCAGGAATAACAGGTTGGGTCTATGGTCTGGATACAGGACGTGCGGTAGAGGCTGTTTTGAAAGCAAAAAAGCTTACTCAGTTTACATATAATTGTGGAGGAACGGAGAAATGGTCTATTGTTCAATTTTGCCAGGAGCTTCAACAGGAATTCCCGGCACTTCGCTGTATGGTAGATCCAGAAGAACAATATCCTAATGTGACCTTTTTCAGTGAAGCTGATAATGGGCTGTTTGACATGGAACAGTTAAAAAAGGATACAGGTTTTACTCCTTTATTCGGATTAAAACGAGGAGTTGAGGATTATCTAAGGTGGATAAAAAAATATCCGGAAATGATTTTAGAGAAGCCGAAGCGGTAGTAAGTATGAAATTGTACATTGGCACAGAAGTAGAGACTGTGCTTTAATAAAGAATTTATAAAAAAGAGGAGGACCTATGAAGAAACAAAAACTCACATCATTATTGTTGGTATCGGCTATGACTCTGTCTTTGGCTGCATGTGGCGGGCAATCGGATGGAAATGCAGGAACTGCTCAGTCAGGGACAGCTGTATCGGCGGAGACGAAGGACGCCAGCAGGGAAAAAACATTGATCTGGGCTGTGCCAGAACTTCCCAATGGAGCGGATAACGAATTCCAATATACAGCGGAGGCCCAGGAAATGGAGAGAAATATTTATGATTCTCCACTGGCATACGCAACGTATTATGATGAAACAACAGGTTTTATTTTGCCGGATTATGACGAAATTGTTCCATCACTTGCAGAGTCATGGGAAATGAGCGAGGACGGCTCCGCAGTCACAATCACATTTCGGAAAGGAGTTAAATCTCATGCGGGGAATGAACTGACGGCAGATGATTTCGTGTATTCCTGGGAACGTGGATTTGGAGATGCTGGCAATAAAGGAACGTTCGGTGCTCAGAATATGGGTCTTACAGATGCCAGTCAGATAGAAAAGATTGATGACTATACAGTTAAAGTAAATATGAATGGCCCGAATCCTATTGCTGAGGCGTTCCTTGCGCATGTGTGTGGATTGATCGTTGATAGTGTAGAATATAAAAAACATGCGACGGAAAGTGATCCATGGGCATTAGACTGGGCTTCTACAAATGCTTCTGGGTTTGGACCATGGAAACTGGTAGAGTTTACACCGGGGGTAAGATGTGTCCTTGATCGTTTTGACGAATACTGGGATAAAGATCACCTTCCATATTTTGAAAAAGTGATTATTTTGGAAGTGCCAGAGTCGTCTAACCGTGCCTCCATGCTGTTAAGTGGAGATGTGGATGCAGCAACAAAGCTGTCTAATAGTGAGATTGCAACTCTTCAGAAAGATGAGAGCGTTAAGTGTCTCCACTATGATTCCAATAAAACATTTATTATTGGAATTAATAACAAAAATGAATATCTGGCAAATGTCAAAGTAAGACAGGCATTGGGATTTGCAGTACCATATCAGGAAATATTGGATACTGTATATCTGGGACAGGCGAAGCAGTTAAAGAGTCTGGTATGTTCTACTTATCCAATGTCTACAGATGAGTATTTTAAGTACAGTTATGATCTGGAGCAGGCAAAATCACTTTTGGCAGAAGCAGGATATACTGATGGTTTTACATGTAAGATTACAGTAGATAATACGAATATTCAGGCGGAACAGGTAGCTCTTTTGATGCAGAGTTCATTTAAGCAGATTGGAGTTAATCTGGAAATTGAGAAGATTCAGTCAGGAGATTATTATGATAAACTGGCTAATAAGGATTTTGATGGATTGTATGCATTTTTGGATTCAGCCGGATGTCCAGATGCAGGATTTGCGTTGAGATTGGGGGCTTATACTGGGTCTATCAATAACATGGGACACTATTCTAATGCAGAAGTAGATGAATTGATAGATAAAATGATGTCTACTACAGACAAAACTGTTCGTGAAGAATGTGCAAAGAGGATTCAGGAAATTGTTGTATGGGAAGATCCGTATTGTCTGTATATTGCAGAGCCAGGTTTTGATCTTGTAGTAACAAAGGATATTGAAAAACCACAGTGGGATACGATTCAGCAGATTCATTGGAATACAATGTATCGAAATGAAAATAAATAAAAACGCAACCTGAGGACAGGTTTATTGAGGGAACATCCTGTCAAAGATGTTCCCTCAGTCTTTAAACAGAAGGGGAAAATGATGATAAAAAGACTTCAATATCTTGGAAAAAGAATTTTGGTTTTTATTCCCTTATTTCTGGGAGTTATGTTTGCATCTTTTGTACTGATCCGGATGTTGCCGGGAGATCCGGCGCATATTTTGGCAGGAAATTATGCATATGAAGAGACAATACAGGCGCTTACAGAAAAAATGGGATTAGATAAACCAGTATTGGAACAGTTTGTAATTTATGTGAAAAATGTTCTTCATGGGGATTTGGGACATTCTTATTTTACGAATAGTGAAATTCTGGATGATTTATTAAAGAGATTTCCGGCCACATTTGAATTGATCACATTGAGTATTATTCTGGCATTGGTTTTGGGGCTTATTCTGGGAATGTTTTCTGCAACAAGGCCTCAGGGTATAGCTTCACGGATTTCGCGGGTGTATGGAATGTTAGCAGGTTCTTTTGCGGATTTCTGGCTTGCTTTGATTTTTATATATATCTTTTTTGTTACATTAAAAATTGCTCCAGCACCGATTGGAAGACTGGATGTGGTAATGATACCACCGAAAAGAATTACAGGAATGTATATTATGGACAGTATTCTTACAGGAAACTGGGAGTGTTTTGTAAATGCAGCAAAACATCTGGCGCTTCCTGTAATCACACTGGGTGTGATCAATGGTGCAGCGATAATGAAAATGACCAACTCAACAATGACAGAAGTGTTAGATTCTGATTTTATCAATCATGCACGTATTATGGGATTATCTAAAGCGAAAATCAGAAGCTATGCATTAAAAAATTCATTGTCGGCAGTTCTTATGGTAATAGGAAATATATATAGTTACCTGTTAGGCGGTGCTGTTCTGATCGAGTCGGTTTTTGCATGGGGAGGTTTGGGACAGTATGTGACACAGGCTCTTTCTAATAAAGATTACAGTGCAATTCAAGGATTTATTCTTGTGGCGACGTTATTCTCCATGGTGTTGTATTTGATTTTAGATTTGATTCAAATGGCAATTGATCCGCGTATCAAATATTAAGGAGGCATTATGAAAAAAGAAGTAAAAGAATTTTTTAGAATGCTTAAGAAGAATAAACAGGGGATCGTAGGTTTGGTGATGATTATTTGTATTGTTTTGCTGGGGATTTTTGCTTCAGTAATCAGTCCATTTGATCCCGAAATGACAAATGCGGCAGATGCACGCATGGCGCCATGCCTGGCACATTTATTTGGAACCGATGAGACCGGCATGGACATTTTTTCCCGATGTATTTGGGCGATTCGTATTGATGTTGTGATCGGCGTTTTTGGAACTTTGATCTCTTTGATGATTGGAATTCCATTTGGGCTTTTGGCAGGTTATTATGAAGGAGTTATAGGAGAAGTGATTTTGAGAATTGCCGATCTGATTCAGGCATTTCCAGCATTTATTCTGGCAATGGCTCTTGTGTCTGCGCTTGGAAACAGTACGCAAAATATATTAATGGTGGTTGCATTTGTAAATGTACCTATTTATACGAGATTTGTAAGGGGAGAAGTGCTTGCTATGAAGAGCAGACCGTTTATAGAAGCAGGACATACGGCAGGAATGTCCCCTACAAGAATTATGTTCCAGGAACTACTGCCGAATTCTCTCCGTCCGGCGCTTGTTCAGGCTTCTATTAATATTGGCGGAGCGATTCTTCTTACAGCTGGTTTAAGCTATATTGGAGCAGGCGTAACGATTCCGACTCCAGAATGGGGATCTATGATTTCTATTGGCGCACCGTTAATTTTAACAAAACAGTGGTGGGCAGCTCTGTTTCCGGGATTGAGCATTGGCGTAACAGTTTTTGGATTTGCAATGTTTGCTGATTTCCTCAGGATCTACCTGAACCCTGAAAGGAGATAACTGGTATGCATGAAATTCTAAAAGTGGAAAATTTAAGGGTGGGATTTGATCTTACAAAGGGACGATCTCATATTGTAAATGGACTGAATTTGACATTACAGGAAGGGCACTTGATCGGACTTGTAGGGGAATCGGGTTCGGGAAAATCTGTAGCAGCATCAGCTATTCTTGGGTATGTGAGAAAACCAGGAGTGATTGAAAATGGAAAAGTAACATTTGATGAATCTGTAGAACTTCAAAAGTTAAATGACGAGCAGTTGGCAGAATATAGAGGGAAGGCGATTGGATTAATTGCTGCAAATGCAAGAAATCATTTGAATCCACTTATGACTGTAGGAGAACAGATTGCTAATGTGTACATGGCTCATAATTCTTGTAAAAAGAAAGAAGCCATGGAGAAAGTCATCACTATGTTGAAGGCAGTTGGACTTACAGATCCAGAACAGCGTGCAAAAGCGTATCCCCATGAACTTAGTGGAGGTATGGCACAGAGATGTATGATTGCTATGGCGTTGATCAATATGCCAAGGGTTCTGATTGCAGATGATGCAACGAATGGTCTGGATGTAACGGTTCAGGCACAGATTATGGATTTAATTCTGGAACTTCTCCATGAGAGAAATATGTCTGGAATTTTTATTACTCATGATCTTGGTGTTGTTGCGCAATGTTGCACAGAGGTGGCAATTATGTATTGCGGTCAGATTGTGGAATTTGCAACTATAGAACAGTTGTTTAAAAATCCATGTCATCCTTATACCCGACATCTGTTGAATGCACTTCCTGAATATAGAGATAAGAATGTAAAAACAACGGCAGGAGATGCTTTGATTGATACCATGAATCTTCCAGAAGGATGTCTGTATCATCCTCGCTGTCCATATGCCTGTGATCAGTGCAGCAGGGAAGAACCGGTAGAAATTGAAGTTGAGCCAGGACATCTGGTAAAGTGTTTTTGTAATATGGTAAATGATAAGGAGGAGAAGTGATGGGAAACTTACTTGAAGTAAAAAATCTGACCAAACTTTTCCCGGTGGGATATAAGAAGAATATCACTGCCATTAATTCCATTTCCTTTGAAGTGCATGAAGGAGAAACATTGGGACTGATCGGAGAGTCAGGATCTGGAAAATCTACAGTAGGACGATGTATTCTGAATTTGATCAAACCGACGGCGGGCACTTTGATTTATAGAGGAACTAAGTATTCTGAGTTGACCAGAAATCAACGAAGAGAAATTCAGAAAGAGATGCAGATGGTATTTCAGGATCCAAATTATTCGTTGAATCCTCGTGTCTGTGTATGGGATACAGTATATAATACATTGAAAGTTAATAAAGATTTTACACCGGAACAATGCCAGAGGATGACGAAGGAAGCATTGGATCAAGTGTATTTAAAAGAGGCAGATTATAATAAATACGCTCATCAGTTAAGTGCCGGTCAGCAGCAGAGAGTTGGCATTGCCAGAGCTATTGCAGCGCATCCAAAGTTTATTGTTCTAGATGAGCCAACATCTTCTCTGGATGTTTCCATAAGAGCAGAAATAATTGATCTGCTGAGAAATCTTCAAAAGAATATGGGAGTTTCGTACCTGTTTATTTCTCACGATTTGAGTACAATCCAATATATTTGCAATCGTGTAGCAGTTATGTATCTGGGATCAATTGTAGAGTATGGAACGGTGGATCAGTTGTTTAAGAATCATCAGCATCCTTACAGCAAGGCATTGTTAGCATCTGTCATGGTGCCTGATCCAGACATTAAGCGTTCTGATTATAAATTAACTGGGGAAATTCCAAGCTCTATTAATTTACCGAAAGGTTGCACACTTGCATCCCGTTGTATGGAGGCAGAAAAGATATGTTTTGAACGCAACCCAGATATGGTAGAAACAGAGCCAGGACATTTTGTAAAATGCCATAAAGCGATACCGTGTGTAGGTTGTTCGGCATGTGCAGGAAAGGAGAAATTATGAGATTGAAAGATAAAGTGGCAGTTATTACAGGCGCAAGTGCTGGATTTGGTATGAGCAGAGGATTCCCTGAGGGATTTGCCCGTGAAGGTGCAAATTTAGTTTTAAATTATTTTGCACAACCCAAGGAAGCAATGGAAGCTTTCAAAAAAGAATTAGAGGATTTGAATAATGTCAAGGTTGTGTTGGTGGAAGGGGATATATCTAAGGAAGAAACGGCGGTTAATCTGATAAATGCAGCTATAGTAAATTTTGGAAGAGTGGATATTCTTATCAATAATGCAGGAATCTCAAAACCGAAGCTTTTAGTAGATATGACATTTGAAGAATGGCAGAGGCTTATGTCGGTTAATTTGAATGGTGTATTTCTTACATGTAAGTATGCAGTTCCTCATATGATCCAACAAAGGTTTGGAAGAATTATCAATATTGCATCACAGGTGGGGCAGAAAGGAAGTGTGGAGCATTGCCACTATGCTGCTGCTAAAGCAGGGATGATTGGATTTACAAAATCATTAGCCAGAGAGGTCGGACAATACGGTATTACTTGTAACTGTGTTGCTCCTGGACCGATTACTACCCAGCTTACAGGAGAAGTAAGCAAGGAATGGTTGGATGCGAAAGCTAAGGAATTAGTAATTCCGCGATTTGGAACAGTGGAAGAGGTTGTTCCGTCAGCTGTTTTCCTGGCTAGCGAACCGGATGGAAACCTTTATACAGGACAAACATTAGGACCTAATTTAGGTGATGTAATGTTATAATCGGAGGAAAACAGAAATGAAGGTAAATAGAGATAGATTATGGGATAAACTGCATGAAGTTGGCGGGATTGGTGCAGTACCAGAAGGAGGAATCAGCCGATTTGCCTGGACGCCGGAATATCAGGAAGCGTGTCAGCTTTTGATGGGATGGATGGAAGAACTTGGCTTAAAGGTCAGAATGGATACGGTTGGAAACATATATGGAAGATATGAAGGAACAGAGAATCTGCCCGCGATTTTATGTGGATCTCATTTTGATACAGTGCCTAATGGTGGTTATTTCGATGGTTTGACAGGAATTATGACTGCATTAGAAGCTGTTAGCATTCTGAAGGAAGAGGGGATCAGAACTAGAAGACCTATTGAGATTGTGGCATTTGTTAATGAGGAAGCAAGCCAGTTTCTGGGAGGAACTTTTGGTAGTAAAGCAATATGTGGAGTACTTCCAGAGAATTATGTGGATACCTGCTGCCATAAAACGACTGGGGAAACGTTGCGGAGCGCAATGAAGAAGTTTGGTATGGCAACTGATCCTGACCGGCTTTTGGACAGTAAAATAGATCCTAAGGATTATTTCTGTTTTATTGAAGTGCATATTGAACAGGGGCGTTATCTGCTGGAACAGAATATACCGTTGTCGGTTGTTTCGGATATTGCAGGGATTAAGCAGTTTTATATTGAGTTACATGGCGTTTCCTGTCATGCAGGAGGAATGGCATTGAAAGACAGGCACGACACATTGCAGGCGGCTGCAGCAATTGCATCGGAAGTGGAACGTCTTGCCTTGGCTACTGGAAATGATAGCAGAGGAACGGTGGGATATATTCAGTCTAAACCGGGTGAACACAATATTATTGCAAATTACTCTATACTCCCAGTAGATTACAGAGAGGCAGATGATGAAACATGGAATCAGTTGTATGAAGATCTTATGGCGTTTGTAAAGTCAGAGTGCGAAAAAAGGGGGCTGACATGGTCAGCACATTATACCTGTAATCTGGCACCGTCTCATTGCAATAAGACAATTATGAAAGTGATGAATGAAGCGGCAGACCGGCTGGGAATCGTACATAATGAAATGATTAGTTTTCCTTGTCATGATGCTGTAAATATGGAGAGGATTCTGCCTATAGGAATGATATTCGTAAGAAGTTCCAATGGTGGTTTGAGTCACTGTCCGGAAGAGTATACTACAAAAGAGGATTTAGGAGACAGTGCGGATACTCTTTTGGAAACATTGAAAGTTCTTGGAAATATGGATTCTCTTTAGAAGCTAATAATGTCCTCTCGGAGTCTTTCGTGTACCTGACTTTGTGGCTGATTATCTGCCGGTCATAGTCACATTCGGATATCAGAGGCAGACGCAACGCCAACGCTTTTGAAATTTAGGTACAACTTATAAAAAACTTCTCACAAAATCAAATACAGATATATTTTGAGATAACATAATAAAAAATGGAGGAAAAATAACAAAATGAAAGCAGTAAAACTTGAAACAGATAAAGCACCACAGCCAGGAGGATGGTATTCCCAGGCATTCAGAGTTGGAGATTTGATTTATACAGCAGGAGTTACAGCTAATGATCCGGTAACGGGTAAACTAGTTGCGCCTGGAGATATTGTGGGACAGACAAGACAGATACTGAAGAATATGGATGCCCTTTTAAAGGCACATGGATCGGATCTTCAGCATGTATTTAAAACACTGGTGTTTGTAGATGATATTGATAAATTCCCGGAATTTAATGAGGCTTATAAAGAATTTTTTCCGGTAGATCCACCGGCCAGAAGTACAATGCAAATTGGAAAGTTCAATCACGGAATGGCAATTGAAATTGAGGCAATTGCAACAATAAAAGGAGAGAACTGATAGAAACTGTACCAGGGGGATAAGTTCAGCAGATAAAAGAGCTTTCTTCTAAAAGCATTTGATTTTGTATTTTGATTCTAGCCGCGACAGCTTCACATACGGTGATCCAAAGCTGTTGCGGCTATGTATAATCCGTTTTATTACATTTAACTTATCGATGTTTCTTTTCGCAATCTCGTTGTTGTAATTTAATTATTTTTTCACAGTTCACATTATGTTTCCTAGTCGGGAATTCTTTTTTTCAGATTTTCATCCCAATAGTTCAGTTTAGAAAGAACCGTAAAAAAATCTTGACAGCTTATTAAGACTATGTTAATTTAAAAAGTGTGACCACTCAATATATTGAGTTAAGCCCAGACGGACAGGCGGGTCAGAAGCCGAAAGTGGGAAACCACATTATTGATTGGGTTAGAAGCCCAAATTTTATAAGTCGATACGCAGTATGCGTAATTTTATCAGTGCAAAAAGGCACGTCACTTGTGAAACGGTCAATAAGAGCTTCTGGCAAAACAGAGCGGAGAACTGGGAAAGTAGGGTCACTTTTTTTCTGCCTGTTAAAAGGACAGAGACATTTAAAGACAAAACACATACAGCAGGTGATGGAATATGCCGTCACCTGTTTTTTTTATGGATGAAAGGGACGGCGAGTATGAGGAGGCGGGAAAATGGACCTGGAAGCACAAAAACGTGCGCCTATTTATGAGGCGTTAGAGCGTTTTAGAAAGAAAAGGGTAGTGCCCTTTGATGTACCGGGACACAAAAGAGGACGGGGAAACCCGGAGCTGGCAGCTCTTTTAGGGGAAAAATGTGTTGGATTAGATGTAAATTCCATGAAACCTTTAGATAACCTGTGCCATCCGGTATCTGTGATCCGGGAGGCAGAGGAACTGGCAGCAGAGGCCTTTGGTGCCAGTCATGCATTTCTTATGGTAGGAGGAACCACTTCTGCTGTCCAGGGGATGATCCTTTCAGTCTGTAAAGCAGGAGATAAGATCATTCTGCCAAGAAATGTACATAAAAGTGCCATCAATGCCCTGGTACTTTGCGGGGCTGTTCCGGTTTATGTAAATCCGGAAGTAAACGGAGATCTGGGAATCTCTCTTGGAATGGACATTCATAAGGTGGAAAAAGCGATTGAAGAAAATCCGGATGCTGTAGCGGTTCTGGTAAATAACCCCACCTACTACGGAATCTGCTCTGATCTGCGGGGCATCGTAAAGCTGGCCCACGAAAAAGGGATGAAGGTGCTGGCAGATGAAGCTCATGGAACCCATTTGTACTTTGGAAAAGGCCTTCCGGTAAATGCAATGGCAGCAGGTGCAGATATGGCAGCTGTTTCCATGCACAAATCAGGAGGAAGCCTGACACAAAGCTCCATGCTTCTGTTAAATAAGGGCATGAACCAGGATTATGTGCGTCAGATCATTAACCTGACGCAGACTACCAGTGCATCCTATCTTCTCCTCTCCAGTCTGGATATTTCCAGAAGGAACCTGGCACTGCGGGGGGAGGAATCCTTTGGGAAAGTGATTCAGATGGCAGAATATGCCAGAAATGAGATCAATTCCATTGACGGCTATTATGCATATGGAAAAGATCTGGTCAATGGTACCAGTGTCTATGATTTTGATGTGACCAAGCTTTCCGTGTATACACTGGGGATCGGACTGGCAGGTATTGAGGTTTATGATCTGTTAAGAGATGAATATGACATCCAGATCGAGTTTGGAGATATCTGCAACATTTTGGCGTATATTTCTATTGGGGACCGGATCCAGGATATTGAACGTTTAGTGGGGGCTTTGGCAGATATTGAACGCCTTTACCGGAAAGACAAGACCGGTATGCTTACAGGGGAATACATTTCACCGAAGGTAGAATGTTCACCACAGAAGGCGTTTTATGCGGAAAAGATTTCTCTTCCCATTGCACAGGCAGCAGGAAAAATCAGCGGTGAATTTGTTATGTGTTATCCGCCGGGTATCCCGATTCTGGCGCCAGGCGAGGTGATTACCCAGGAGATCGTGGAATACATTCTTTACGCAAAAGAAAAAGGATGTTCCATGCAGGGAACAGAAGATCCGAGAATAGAGAATCTGATGGTTTTGGCATAAATCTTCTCACAAAATCAGGCACAGAGAGATTCTGAGAGAATATTTTGAAATATAGGGGACATAAGAGGAGCTGAAAAATGGAATTATGGTATTCGGAGTTTCATACGGAAAATGTAAAGCTTTCTGTCCGTGTGGACCGTCAGCTGTTTTCCGGTGAAAGTGAGTATCAGCGGATCGATGTATTTGAGTCTGCTGAATTTGGAAAATTTGTAGCTTTGGATGGAGAAATCGTATTTTCTGAAAAAGATGAATTTATTTATGATGAAATGGTGACACATGTGCCTATGGCTGTCCATCCTGACGTGAAAAATGTGCTGATCATCGGTGGCGGAGATGGCGGTGTGGCAAAGGAACTGATCCAGTATCCAGGGATTGAATCCATTGATGTGGTAGAAACCGATAAAATGTTTGTAGATGTGTGCAGGGAGATCTTTCCGGAGGTAGCCTGCGGATTAGACGAGGAACGGGTCCATGTATATTACGATGACGGACTGCGTTTTCTCCGGGGAAAGAAAAACTGCTATGACCTGATCATCAATGACTCTACAGACCCGTTTGGACATACAGAAGGTCTGTTTACCAAGGAGTTCTATGGCAGCTGTTATAATGCACTGCGGGAAGATGGGATCATGGTGTATCAGCATGGAAGTCCCTTTTATGATGAAGATGAAGCTGCCTGCCGCAGCATGCACAGAAAGGTATATCGTTCCTTTCCTGTAAGCCGCGTATATCAGGCCCATATTCCTACCTGTCCGTCAGGCTACTGGCTGTTTGGCTTTGCCTCAAAGAAGTATCATCCTTTAAATGATCTTCAGGCGGAAAAATGGAACGGGCTTCATATACCAACATGGTACTATACAACCAATCTCCATGCAGGCGCGTTTATGCTGCCAAAATATGTGGAGGACCTGTTAGAAGAGGAGGAAAGATAAGTAACTAAAAATACAATTAAATGTGAACAAATAGATTCAAATATACTCAAAATCCAGAGTATTCGTTTGTGCTAACGTCAAAGCAGTCGGAAACGTCGAGAAGTAACCAGTGCAAGTTGGAACAGCCTTGCTAATTATAGGATAGAACCTTGATGGTGACGTTTGGACAATGGTAGAAGTC
>ENA-OQKP01000382-OQKP01000382.1-human-gut-metagenome-genome-assembly--contig:-NODE-382-length-39387-cov-11.203031_pt1 | contig 39387 bp, 41 predicted proteins | sample MGYA00242780_ERZ504802 | MGnify/ENA primary metagenome ERZ504802 (study PRJEB26092, sample SAMD00036406) | human gut metagenome | host: Homo sapiens | study: EMG produced TPA metagenomics assembly of... | reverse complement strand
TGGCTTTCTGGTTGACCTTACACTCCCCGAGTCGAACATCCTCGTCACTGTTTTTGGGTCAGGATTTTGTATCTCTCGTTCTCTCTCTTAACGCAACACCGCCCCTCTCCCAGAGCAATTCCGGGGGAGGGGCGGTTGTCATATCATGATATTGCCAGCCTCAACAAATGGTCAATGTACATTCTTCTTCAGGCGCTCAAACTCGGCGTCGGCGGCCAGAGCCTCCTTGGTGAAGGAGTTGTTGAACCACCAGTTGACCAGCGCAGACACGGTGGTGAAGCCGGTGGAGATGAGCTGCTCGAGCTGGGCGCTGTCGATGGGCAGCAGGGGCTTGCCCATGGCGCTCAGCAGCTGGTTGATGAGGGCCAGCGCCAGCACGGCGGTGCGGGCGAGGGTGGCGGCGGATACGGTGCGGTTGGTTTTCATGGTCAGTTCCTTTCTCTTTCGTGTTCATGATTTTCTAAGTCGGCGATGCGGTGGTTGGCCACCTTCATCTGCTCTTCCAAAACCGGCACCCGCTGGGCGAAGTTGTTGTGCGCCCGGACTTCCCGGGTCAGCTCTTCCAGCTTGGTGTCGGTGACGGCCTGACTCTTGCCGTTGGCAATGAGTACGCCGATGAGAGTCACGGCCCCGGTGATAAGCGCTGCGAGAACAGTCTCCATCGGTCTCACCCCCTCCACCGGCTCTTATTGGGCCGGGTGTCGATGTGTACCCAGCCGGTAGAGCGCCCCGGGTGGGCGGCGTTCTTGGGATAGCGCCCGATGCCGCCCCGTCCGGGCAGTAGCTTCTCGGCGTAGTCGGCCACGGTGGCAACCGGCACGCCCTCCACCCAGAAGTCGGCGGCTTTGCCCAGCAGGTGCTGGCTGGATTTCGCCCCGCCCACGGCGGCATTGTGGGCGGCGGTGCGGTAGCCGCTGGTGATGTGTACCGGCTTGCCGAAGTGCTCCCGGATGCACTGCAAGAGCACCACAAGCTCGTCGTCCACTTTGACGGTGTCAGAGCCGGTGCAGGCAAACTCACGTACCCGGAAGCCGGGCGAGAGCTGGCGGGTGCCGTCTTTGCTCAGGGTATATTCACGGATGGACATTCTGAATCCTTTCTCCTCCCTGACTCCCCTATCAGGGGAGCTGGCGCAAAGTGCCTGAGAGGTTCGTCCTTTCTTTTTTGCTTGACAATAGCGGATATATCCGCTATACTGGATATAGGATAAAACCACTTTCGGGAGGTGAAGATGTGCAGGAATATGAAATTGAGTTCTATGACAAACCGGATGGAACAGAACCGGCCAAAGGCTTCATTCTGAGCCTTGATACGAAGATGAGAGCCAAAGTTTTGCGCACGATCGGACTGCTCCGGGATGCCGGGCCGTCGCTGCGGGAGCCTTACTCCAAGCCGCTGGATGATGGCATCTTTGAAATACGCACCAAACTTGGCTCCGATATTACCCGGGTACTCTACTTCTTTGTGGTTGGGAAGAAAGTCATCTTGACCAACGGATTCGTGAAAAAGACCCAGAAAACACCCCCGGTGGAGATCGCTCTTGCAAAGCAATACCGCGCAGACTATCTCGCACGAAAGGAGACTGAACCATGACGAACTTCAATGACTTTTTGGCTGAACAGATGAAAGACTCTGCTTTCAAAGCAGAGTGGGATGCCCTTGACCCGGAGTTTTCCGTCATCGAGGCGATGCTCAAGGCCCGGAAGGAAAGTGGTCTGACGCAGAAACAGCTCTCGGAGCGGACGGGCATTGCCCAGACCGACATCAGCAAGCTGGAGCGGGGCAACGGCAACCCTTCGATCCGTACTCTGCAACGTCTTGCGGCAGGCATGGGAATGAAGGTTAAGATCGAGTTTGTCCCAGTCACGGCAAAGTGAATACTGCTCCTCCCGCAGCCCCCACCCGGGGGCTGCTTTTTGTTGCGGCGGGGTCAGGAGCCTTCCCGTTACGCCTCCCCGGTGATGTCCCGATACTGCTCCGGGGTGATCTCCCCCTCGGCTACCCGTTTAGCCAGCTCCCGCTTGACACCGGCGCGGCGGCTTGCGGGCATCTCTGCCCACGTCTTGGTACCGGCGACCAGTCTGTTTGCCCAGATTTTATCCATTTTGAAATCCTCCTTACTTGTTGACGGCGGCATCCAGCTCGCACAGCGAGTCCTCGACAGCCGCCAGCCGCTCCTGTGATTCCATATCCTGCTCACACATGGCGTCCTCGATCTCCGCCACGAGGCCGGGCAGCTCCCTGAGCTTCTGCTCCTCTGCCAGCTTCCGGTGGAGCTCTTTCAGGCTCCTTTCTGTTTTGTGCAGACTCATCCGATAACACCTCCGATCATGGTGATATTGCCGCCGACGCCGCTTTCGCCCCGGGTGATCGTCACCTTGTAGTTAAAGGCCGCTCCCTTGGCGGCGGTCTTGTTGGTAAAGGCGTGGTGTGCAAAGGCCCGGCTCTCGCCGCGCTGGATGTCGGTGCAGTTCTCCCACACGGGAGCATCGTCCCGTGCGTTATTGGTCATCTCCACGCTGAGGCTCATATCTGCCGGGAAACTGCCCTCCAGCGTCAGCGCAGCCACCGTAATGGTGTCGTCCGCCGTCAGGGGCTGGGCCAGCGAGAGGACGGCACTTGTCACATTTTTGGTAAAGGTAGCGGTCCAGTCTGTCGAGGTCTTGCCGTCGTCCGCTTCCAGCACCAATGTGTTTTCTCCGTTGAGGATCTGCTGGAACAGGGCTTTCTCGCTCAGGCACTGTACCGTGAGTTCGGTGCCGGAGGCCACGTTCTCGCGGACGGCCAGCGCCACGCCGTTCACCTTTTCGGTGATGGTCATGGGGTCTCCGTCGCCGTCGGTCACGGTGTAGGGCAGTGCAAACGGCTCGTTTTTCTCGCCCAGTGCCACGCCGCTCTCGCCCACAGCGGAAGTCACTTCCGGCGGCTGGTTCGCAGTCGGGAAGCCGTCTTTATCGATGTATAACGTCTCCGGCAGGGTGAAACAGGGCAGGTAGCCGTAACTACTGCCGTAAGTTCCTTCGGCAGTCGTAACACTGGAATCGCTTGCGGAAGCTATGTAGACGCTGTTGGCATAGTAATAGGTTTCCGGCCAATGCGACCCATCAGTATACGTAATGCGCGTATATGGACTTCTCGTCCAGATACCGCTTCCGTAGTGGTTTCGAATGTTGCTGATTCTGCTGATTGCGGCTGAGGAAAGCGCAGAGCCGTCGGAGAAGCCCGATGCCCCGACTTCCGCTGCCGAAATAGGGAAAAAGCTTGACTTGTATGTGTCGCTGCCAAGTGCTGATCCGTTACCACCGCCAGTATTGGAATGGTTATAATGGTAAACATAATGACCGACATATTTTGTCGTGCCGATCAAGTTCCGTACTTCGTCGGAAAACTTATTCACATAGGTGTTTTTGTACCAGGTGGCCTCACCGCTTTTATCGACAACGTAAGTATCTTTTTTAGACACATTATGGACCCCGCTCGTCACCGGACTCTCCCGGCAAAACAGCGTCCGTCCCTTGCCGTTCAGGCCGCTCTCGTAGTTGTGGGCCAGCACGTAAAACTTGACTTTTGTGCTGCCTTCCATCAGGTATACAAAGCCATCACCAATGGCTAAGTCTTTGATTTGCATTCAAATCCTCCTTCCTCTTAAAAATCCACCCTCGACGCTTTCTTGTTCCACACACCCGTCAGCTCCACGCCGTCAAGCGTGTCAAAGGCAGTAACGAAACTAGAACCATCAATGCCAGAGCCGAACTGCATCTCGAGCATTTTAATTCTTACGCCCGCCGCCGCAGCGTCCGCCGCAGCGCCGGAGATGGTGAGGGTGGGGTTCACCCTCACACCGCTCCCCGCCACCAGTCCTGTCACTACAGTGCCGCCCGCGTTGCCCAGCAGCGTTACCTGCACCCGGATGTCTCCGGAGGGCTTCGCCCTGGCGTAAAAGCGGACAAAGCCGTCCCGCGCCTCGCAGTAGGCCGGGCATCCCGCCTCCTGCGCCGCTGCACCGTAGTTGTCCGGGTAGGAGCCGAGAGCCGCATAGCCGGTCTTTGCTTCCGGCACCGGTGCGTCCTGCATCAGGGGCCACGTTCCTTCCGCTTTCTCCCAGCCCTCCGGCGTCAGGGTCACAAGCCGGCTTCCCCGGTATCCGGCCCCGTCGCCCGCAAGGCCCGGGTACAGCACCTCGCCTGCGCTGTTGTAGATTGGTTCACTCATTCTTTTACCTCCGCCTTTGCCGTGACGACCACATTTCCGGTCACGGCCTCGATGTTCACGCAGCCCTCTTCGGCATTCCACGCCGTTTTCGTAATGTCCTCGCTGTCCATCTTCACGTTCACCTCGGTCAGGATGTACCCGCTCTCGGCGGTCAGGGCGGCTTTGTAGGCCCGGCCCTTCGCTACCACGACGGCGGTCTGGTCGGTGGTCACGTGGCTCAGCCGGTTCACCACGCTGCACCACACCAGTGCCTGGCTCACCGTCACGCTGCATTCGGCCTTTACGCCGCCTGCCGTGGCGCTGATGACTGTGCTGCCCTCGGCCACGCCTCGCACGATGCCGCCGCTCACGGTGGCCACGTCCTCCCGGCTGCTCTGCCACACCACGGTGCGGTCGTCGGCGTTCTCGGGCCGCACGGTGGCTGTCAGCCGGGCCGTGCCGTCCACGCTCAGCTCAAGGGTGCTGCGATCCAGTGTCACGCTGCTCACCGGCACCCTCGCCGCCTTTACGGTCACGGTGCAGCTGGCCGTCTTGCCGCCCACGCTGGCCCGGATGATGGCCGCGCCGGCGGCGCGGGCCGTCACCACGCCGCTGTCCACCACGGCAGCTTCTTCGTTGGAGCTGGTCCATACGATGCTGCTCTGGGGGATGCTGGTGGGCAGCACCGTGGCCGTCAGGGTGGCAGTCCTGCCCTCCGTCAGCTCCAGCGTCCCGGCGCTCAGCATCAGGCTGGCGGCTTTCAGGCCGTCCTCGGCCACCGTTACGCTGCACGCCGCCTTCACGCCGCCCGCAATGGCTGCGATCTCAGCAGTACCGGCGCAGATGGCCACCACCTCGCCCCCGGTCACGCTGGCGGTCTCCGGGTCGGCGCTGTACCACACCGCAGCCTGATCAGCATTCTCCGGGCTGACTGTGGCTGTCAGGGTCGCAGTCTCCCCCGGCTTCAGTGTCAGGGCGGTCTGGCTCAGGGTCACAGCCTCTACCGGCGCCTCTGCCTCCCGCACCCGCACGGCACAGCAGGCGTATTTCCCGCCGCTGGCGGCGAGGATGGCCGCAGCGCCCGGCTTCTTGGCCGTCACGGTGCCGTCGCTCACCTCGGCCACGGTCTCGTCGCTGCTCAGCCACGCCACGTCGCCCTCCGGGTCGGCGGCTGCGTCCAGCACCGCCGTCTCACCCGCCGTCAGGGTCAGGGCGTCAGCGCTCAGGCTCACGCGCTCCACTACCGGCTTCACCAGCACGGCGCACTCTGCGCTGCACCCGTCTGCCCGGGCCGTGATCCGTGTCCCGCCGGGGGTCTTTGCCGTAATGACGCCGTCCTCCACAGCGGCCACAGCCTCGTCGCTGCTCTCCCACAGCACGGTCTGCTCCGTTGCATTCTCGGGGCTGATCCGGACTCCCAGCGCCGTCCGCTCTCCCGCATACAGGGTCAGGCTGTCCCGGGTCAGTCGCACGGCCTCCACCGGCACCTCGGCCCATACCCCGCTCAGCTGGTCCAGCAGGGTGTCGGCGGTCTTTGTCTGGTAGGCAGCTTCCCGCAGCAGACGCATCAGCAGGCGGCGCTCCTCCTTTTTCGGGGCAAGGTTCGCCGCCCGGTTCGCCGCCTGGGTGGCAGCGGTGCAGGCATCCAGTGTCTCATTTGCCGCGCCCAGTGCGCTGGCAGCACTCGCTGCCGCAGCTGTGATGTCTGCCTGCGTCCTTGCCGCCGCAAGGGCAGCAGCGTTTTCGGCGTCCTCGGCGCTCATCCGCTCCTTCTGGGTGGCGGCTGCGCCTTTCTGGGCGGCATCCATCGCCGCCTGCGCCGTCTTGGCCGCGTCCTTTGCGGCTGCACCCTCGTTCATGGCCGTGTTCACGGCCTGCTGCACCAGCGCCACAAACTGGGCGTATACGCTGGGGTCTACGTCCTCCACCGTACCTGACAGCCCAATGGTCTCGTAGCAGTCGTATTTCGCCGGGCAGCTCATGGCCGTGTAGCCGTCCGCGCTCTGGGCCAGCAGCATCCACAGCCCCTGCCGGGCGGCCGTAAAGCGTCGGTCAATGGTCACTTCCCGGCTCTCGTCCAGCAGCACCGGCTGGGGCAGCGTGCCGCCCTCCTGCTCGATGTGCAGGGTCACGGCCATCCCGCTCCACTCCTCCGGCAGCGCGAAGCTCAGGCTCTCCACGCCCGCCGTTCCTACGCCGCCCAGATGCAGCACGCCCGGCTCGGCCCGCCAGCCCATCCCGCCGAATCGGTCTTTGATGATCCTTACTTTCACTCTGAGGCTCCTTCCTTTGAGAAAGGCTCCCCTCGCCAGGGGAGCTGCTTTGCAGCGCCGCCGTCAGGCGGACTGCAAAGCTGAGAGGTTTCCTTCCGGTCCGCTGCCGTTTCTAAAGGCCTCTTCTTCTCCAGCCTACCACGTCCCCTGCTTCAAAACTACTGCGGACTTATGCAAGCCCGCAGTAGTTTTGTAAGGTCTCGCCGCGGGCGAGCGCGGGTTGCGGCTCCCAGCATCTGCTGCGCTGCCGCTTGCATCTTGCTGGCCGCTGCCCCAACAGCTCCTCCCTGTTTCGGCCACTGGCCGCGGTCGTCGCCGTTGCAGACTTATCCAGATATACAAAAAGGGCAGACGCCCCGGTCCATCACCAGAGCGCCTGCCCTTATCTTATTTCACCCCCTCCCACCAGTTCTTCTCGTCCTTCGCCTTCTCGGCCTTCTTGTCCGCAGCGTTCACCCACTGCGCAAAGTTCTTTTCCTCGTACAGCGGGTTTCCGTCTGCGTCCTCGAGGGCCAGCAGCTTCTTTTCCAGCTTCTCCCGGTCGCCGTCGCTTCCGGCCAGATACTCTTCCTTCACGGCCTCGGTTATTTTGTCCTTGATGCTGCCCTTGTCCTTGCCTGCGGTCAGCAGTCGGCCGATCTCGGCCTGCACGTCCTCCACCCGGCCATTCTCCACTTCGTCCAGGAGCGCGTCGTATACGCTGCCGTCCTTGCTGCCCGCCAACAGTTCGTCCGCCTTGCCGTCCACCGCCTTGTTCACCACGTCGATGAGCTGCGCCCGCCGGGCCGCGTCCGCTTTGCCCTTGGCTCTGTCCGTCGCGGGGGCGACGCCCAGCCCCTCCCGCAGTTTCTCGAATACGGCCTGCCGGGCCTTTTCCTCTGCCCGGGTCTTCCCGGCGTTCCGGGCCTCAGCCGCCGCCAGCACGTCGGCGTCGTACTGCTTCAGCCGCCTTGCCAGCTCGCTGTCCACCTTGTCCGTCTTGTTCATCTGTTCCAGCTTCTTCATCGCCGCAGCAGCCTCCTCGCTGTCCCCGCTCTGGATGGCGTTGTACAGCCGGTCGTACTGCCCGGTGGCCGAAGAGGGTGCAGAGCTAAAGCTGAACCCTTCGCCTCTGCCGATGGCCTGTGCATCCTCCCAGTAGCCTTCAAACGCCTGCATCACCTTCCGGATGTTGGCCGCCGGTACGCCGTACAGCTCAAGGCCGCACTGGATGTCCTTCAGCACCGCCTTGTTCAGCTTCTGGTGGTGCGCCGCCAGCTCTTCCTCGCTCATCTCGCCGGTGTCCGTCCGCAGCAGCTTGGCGGTCTTGGTAAAGGCGGCAAACAGATCGTTCACCGCACTGATATTGGTGGCGCTCACCACGTCGTAGTCCGCGCCGCTTGCGGCGTTCGAGATAACGCTGTAGATCTCCGCTCCGTACAAAAAGTTTCCGGCTGCGCTTTCGGTGTACAGGTCGAAGAACCGCTTGCCCACGCTGGCCGCCGTGATGTCGCCGTTTTCGTCCTGCTCCTTGTCCCACCGGTGGAGCAAAAAGTCCGCGCCGATCTTCATCAGGGCAAACACCGCCGTCTGCACCGCCTGGCTTGCCGCCGCCCGGCGCAGGCCCTGTCCGGCCCGCTGTACCTCGGCCTTGTTCTCGGCGCTCTGGTCGGCAGCATACCGGGCTTTCTGAGCCTTGTAGTCGCCCACGGCGTCGGCCAGGATGCCGTAGTTCTGGAAGCGCTGGGTGGTAAACATGGTCAGCGTCTTTACAAACTCGTTGTCACTGCGCTGGATGCCCGCCCGCTGCATGGTGGTGTAGTTGGGCTGGGTCTCCTCGATGACCCGCTGGTACATCTTGTTCACGGCTTCCCAGTAGGCTTCGCTGCCCTTCTCCGCAGCGTCCTCGCCGAACTCCGCTGCGTGGCGCTCCACATACCGCTTCGCGCCCTCCCACAGCGCGGCCACCGTGATCTCGTCCATGCCGGTGATCCAGCCGGTCACGGCAGGCATGGCCTCCGAGGCCTTCGCCACAAGGTTTTTGTGCGCGCCGATGGAGCTCATCTCGCCCCGCTTCGTTCCCCGCAGGCGGTATTGCAGCAGGGCGTCGCCGTGCTGGCGGATCTCCGCTTCCACCGCAGCCCGCTGCTTGCCCGAGAAATTCTTTACGAAGGGCAGCACCGCCGCCATGGTGTCCGCTCCCAGCACAGCGCCCGCCGTGGGCAGACTGGCTGCCTGCGCGATGGCCACGCCCGGGTTCACGGTCAGGATGGCCCCGGCGTAGTTGCCCCGCATCCGGTCGAGCGCCCGGCTCATGGTGCTGCTGCGGTGCCGCTGCCTGGTCTGCAGGTCGGTCAGCAGGTCATTGATGTAGCTTACCGTCTCCCTGCCCCACTTCTCGCCGATGATCTTGTCCTTCAGCACGCCGATGCCCTCCGCCGTCTCCACGGTGCTGTTCAGCACCCGCTGCACGTCCCGGATGGGGGCCGCAAGGCCCGCATAGGCTGCCGTGTCCCGCAGGCTCCGGTTCACCACGTTCTGGCACTCTTCCAGCAAAATGGGCTTGTCGCTCTTCACGCGCTCCTTCAAAAAGCCCCGGCCTTCGATGGTGGCATCCATCTTCACGCCCTCGATCTCCGTCGCCAGCGTGCTCCGGTCCACCGCGATGGGGTAGTAGTTCTTCACGGTGGCCCGGTCATAGCCCAGCAGCTTCATGCTGGTCTCGTTGATGAGGTTCGTGGTGTACCGCCCGAAAAAGTCCTCCATGTCCTTGCACCAGTTTCGGTCATAGTCCGTCATGGCGTCCTGTACCGTCTGCAAAATGGTGTCGGCCATGGGGACACCGTCGGCGTCCACCAGCGTCCCCAGCATCACCGTCTGGCTGCGCTGGTAGGCTCTCTCGATGTTGCCCTTGGCGTACTGGGCAGCGTCCGGCAGGGTCAGGCCGCCGGTCATCAGGTGGTGGCGGCTGTCCTCGTTGCGCAGCAGCATGTACAGGCTGCACAGTTGTGCGTGGTTCAGCGGCACGGCATTGCCCTTGCTGTCCTTCAGGCCGATGTCCACCAGCTCTGCACCGGGGCCTGCAAATGCCTCCACCTCTTTCAGGTGTTCCTTACCGGTCACGTTGGCAAACAGGCTTTCGCCTTCTACCAGGATCTCCGTCTGCCGCCGCTGGCCGTCGTTCAGCATCTGCCCCAGCTTCTCCATCTGGCCGTTTTTGGTGTAGCCGCCCAGGCGCCGGAACATTCTCGTGCCGCCCAGCATGTCCAGCTGGTAGCGGTTCATCGCGCCCTTCGCTTTTTCAAATTTCTCTCCGAAGCCGTTGCCCTCCGAGTTCAGCACCTCGCGGGCGGCCTTCATGGCCATGCCGTCCACTTCTTCGGCCCTCGCAAGGCTCAGGGTCTTGTTCTCGGTCCGGATCATGTGCAGGGTGCTGGCCGTGATGGCCTTCAGCATCCGCAGCTGGTCTACCGTCATGGGCAGATAGGTGCGGTTCTCCGTCTCCCGGATACGCTGGCGCAGCCGGTCCCGCAGCTGTTCGGCCTTGTCGCCGTCCGGCAGGGCCTTGGCTTCTTCCAGCTGCTTGTTCAGCCGGTCCAGTTTTGCCTGCTTGCTGGCGTTCATGTCGTCCCGCAGCATCTGGATGAGGTTTTCCACGCCGCTGTTCTCCCAGTCGGCGTGGATGCCGGCGTCCATCTCTCCGCTGCGCCGGATGCTGTCCTGCAGGGCGGTCAGCTTGGTCAGGGCGTTGTTGTTCAGCACTGCCATGTCTGCCAGCTTCGCCACCTCGGCGGCCTGCACGATGAGGCTCTTCTGCACATATTTCCCGGGCTTCGGCCGCAGCACCATCTGGTTGAGCTGGGCGGCATTGTTCCGGATGCTCCGTTTCAGTTCGTCCGCCTTCCGTCCTTCCCGGGCTTTCTGTACCCGCTTTTCGGCCAGTGCCTTGGCCACGGCTACGTCCTCGTCCCGCTGCTGCCGGGCCGTTTCAATGGCGATTGCATTCCGCTGGGCCTGTTTTTCCTGCCACGCTTCGGCCTTGCGCTGGTTCTCGGCTTCCCATTCCATAATCTCGTTTTCCTGTACCAGCAGCTGCCGCTCTGCCCGGTCGGCTCTCCGCTGCTCTCCGGCCACCTGCCGGGAAAGGTCGTTGATCTGGGAGCGCATCTGCTGCCGCTCCAGCTTTATCTCGTCCAGCATCTCCTGCCGGGCCTGCTTCATTCGGCTCTTTTCGGCCTTCCATTCCCGCTCGTAGGCTTCCCGCAGGGCGGTCATCTTCTCGTCGAGCCCCGCCGCCGTGCTCACCTGCGCGCCCAGCGTTTCCAGATTCTCGTTGAGCTGCCGTTCCGCCCGGCTCACGCTCTTGGCCTCGGCGCTCTGGCTGCGGCTGTTTTCCCGCATCCGGTCGGCAAAGGCTTTCCGCTGGGCCTGCTGCACACTCTTCAGCCCCTTCGTCACCTCAGCCGCACGTTCCTCGCTTCCGGCGGCCATTGCGGCCACTTCACGGTTGTGTTTCAGGATGCCCTCGAAGACCGCCTCGGCATCGGTCATCTCCGGGTGGCTCATGATGTCGCCGATCATCCGGCCCGCCAGTTCCACCTTGGCGTCCTCGTATTCGGCAGCGTCCGCGAACCGGCTCATCATCTTGGGCTTGATGGTGTCGTGTACGTTCATCAGCACGTCGAGCCATTCCGTGCCCTCCATGCCGGCTGCGCCCGCCACGCCCGCTTCCTGTGCCGCTGAGCGGAAGAGTGCCGCGGCGCTCTCCTTCACGCCGCCCACGGCCCGGGTGTCGTTCACGATGGCCTCGTACTGTTCCGCCGGGTTGCCGTCCCGGTATCCCTCCGCCTGCCGCAGCTTCACGCCGTGGCGCCGGGCCTCGGCCACCGCCTCTGTCCAGCTTCCGTACCGCTTCACAAGCTCGGCCTTGGCCTTGCCGTTCTTGTCTACCGTGTAGGTCAGGTCATGCAGGTCGGGGTATTCGTTCCACAGCTCCGTGTTCCGGTAGGTCGCCTCATCCAGCACCTCGCCTGCCAGCGTCTCGGCCAGTCCCTGCGCCTTGGCCATGTCCGCGCCCTCCGAGCGCAGATACTCCACCAGCGCCCGCGTCTCGTTTGCCAGCTTCGTCCGGTCGGCCCGGCTGCCGTTGGTCTTCGTCCATCGGATGGCGAGGCTCTCGAGAGCAGCGTCCGAGAGCCGGGTGTTCTTCATCAGGCCGAAGAACTGGTTCAGGGTGTCAAAGGCCGCTGCCTTTTCCGCCAGTACCCGGCTGGCCTGCCGCTGCTGGTTCTGCTTTGCCTCCCGGTCGGCCTGCTCGGCCTTCTGGAAACGTACATTCGGCAGCTTGTTCAAAATCTCGGTGCGCTTGGCATCGTCTCCGGCTTTGTACTGATACACCGGCACACCCTGCTCCTTCAGACTGTTCACCAGCGTCTCGCTGGCGTTGTCCGGCAGGACAGCTGCCTTTACCTCATCAAAGCTCACCGCACGTTGAGGTTTAGCCTCAAAATACCCGGTAGGGATAGCGGCCACATCTTTGTACAGCTGCCGTATCATCTGGGCTGTGTCCTTACCAATGATGTAGCCTTCTTTTGCAAAGACCTTGCCGATCGCTGCGGCTGTCTGGCTTCCCTGTGCAGCTCGCAGCAGAATGTCACCCAGTATTTCCCGTTCTTCAAAGCTGTTGTCGGCGTGGGCTTCTGTCTCGCTGCGCAGCTTGTCAACGACCTTTTCAATCTGGCCGTCTGCCTTTTCCAACAGCGCCTTATATTCTTCTTCCTGCATCTGTTGTAAACGGTTCTTGTCTGCCCGTACCTCATCAAGGCTTTTATACTCTGCGGTCGTAGTTGACATCAGCGTTGCAGCTGACACACCCCACACATCCTGCCCTCGGGCATTCTGCGCATTCATAGCCGCCACAAGGTTTTCCAGTGTATAGGGATTATGCAGTTCCGTAAAACTTCGTCTCTTTCCGCCGGGTGTGAAACGGTCTTTGCTGTTTCGGATGCCTTTCTGTCCCAGCACATTTCCAAGCTGTTCCTTTACCCAGCTTTTCACCGCTGCTTCGGGAGCCGCCTGCCGGATGGCCTCTCTAGTAGCTTCCACATCCAGCTCTGCTTTTCCATCGCTGGTATCAGTCATCATCTTATACGCGTGTTCGAGCAGGCCATACAGGCGTCCACGGTTCTCATTGCGCAGTTTATTGATGCGCATCTGCCATCGCCGATTCTGACCTTCCAGCGAGCCGTGTGTATACTTTTCTTCCAGTGCATCCGCTGCTTTGTCGGCCAGCTTGTCCATCAGGTCAAAGTCTCCTCCCTCGAAGACTTTCTTGAGTTCGTCCGCCCCGGCATATTCGATGATTTTTTCCAGTGAATCATTTCCGAGGCTATCGAACTGTTCCTTCTCCGTCCTGTATATGGGTTCTACCTTCTCGCCCTGAGCTTTCAGATATGCCAGCTGCACCGCAGTATCCCGCTGGAGCTTCTGCGCTAACTCCTCACGATTTTCGCTGCTCACCTCATCTACACCAATACGCTGCAGCGACGAGCTGTTTGCAAACTTTCCCTCAAAATCGCTCTGGCTGGCTTCATATACAGTATCTTCAAAATCAGCTGCCGCTTTGCTGTTTACCTCGTACTCCACGTTCGGCCTGGTCGGCGTCCAGGCATCCGAGCCATACACCCGGTTTGCACGGTTGGCCTGCGGGTCAATGGCATCCGGGCCAAACACCAGCGAGATGGGACCATACTTACTGTGGCCGTCCTGTGCCTTCACCACCGCGATAGAAGGCGACGGCATACCTCCCAGTTCCAGTGCCTCCTTCAGATTCTCTTCTGTTAGATTATGTACAGCCACCAGTTCCTTGGTTTTGCCTACTTCCACCGGAGCGCTTAGCTGGAACCTCACCGTTTTCTTCACAGCCTCGTCGGTTCTCTTGCTTTCGTCGGAGGTTCGTGCTATACTTTGCTTAGAAGCCTCCGGCAATCTGCTGGCATCATGACTTTGTGTTTTGGTGACGGTTCCACCGGAGGCTTCTACCGAGACCTCCGGTCCGTTGCTCCTCGAATCTTCGGATTCTATGTGGGCTTTGCCGGAGGTCTCTATTTTTATGGGCTTAATGTCCACAATATCATAGAATATCTCCCGCTGGTCCGTTTTGATGGCCGTCAGCACATCCGCCTCATAGGCGTTCTGCCCGACTTGGATCTTGATTTTTCCCCGGTTGAATGCTTCCGCATTCTTGTGGCTCGCAGGCTCACGGTATACTTCGTCTGCCGTCCGGATGATCTCGTCCAGATTGGCTGCTATCCGCATTTTATCTGCATAGGCATTTGCGCTCTCCCACTGCAATGCTTTCGTATACTTTGACCAGACAAATTCCTTGCGGCTTTCTTTCGTATTTTCAATCGTCCAGCCGTTCCGCTTAAAGCCGTTCGGAAAACGCTCCTTGATAGCCTGCTTGACCGTAGACTTCCACTCTTCCTGCGGGACATCCTTCAGAATATCTTCGTCGATTTTGATATAAGTCTCTCCGGCCTTATCCTTCAAAATCGAAAACCGAACCCCCTGCTTTTCCGCCGCGCTCTTGGTCTTGAGGGCTGCGGCGTTTTCTTTTGCCGTCCGCAGGTTGTCCATGGCCTTTTCTGCATGGGCGAAATACTCGTCCTGCAAAGTGCGCTTTTCGGCCTCGGCCAGCCGCTTCGCTTTCAGGGCGGCGCGGTCGTCCGGGTCGATGGTCAGCACTTCCTTCGCCCGGCTGATGAGCGTGTCCAGCATCTGCCGCACCTGCACCATCACCTTGTGGATGGTGCCGCTCTTGCCTGCGTTCTTCTCTGCCTGCCCGCGCTGGAACGTCACCCAGCGCTTGAAGCTCTCCTCGCTGTCAAAGATGCCCCGCCATGCGTCGGCCACCAGTTCTTCCGCTGCCTGCTCATAGGTCAGGCTCTGGGCGCTGTAATCCCGCAGTTTCGTCCGGATCATCTCGTCCAGGCTTTCGTAGCCGCTGCTCTTCGCCAGATATTCCAGCGCGTGCTCCTGCAAAGTCCTTGCGCCCTCGGCATCCAGTGCGTTGTACCAGTGGTAGTCCTCGTGCAGCACCGTGCCGAAGATGTCCTGCGCGTTGTCTCCGAAGAAGATCCGGGCCGTCTCGGTGTCCACATAGGCCCTGACTCCCGGGTCGTTCTGCAGCACGTTCTTCAGCACCGCATCCGTGCCGGTGGCCGCAGCATTCAGGCTGATGATCTGGCTGGCCGGGTCGCTCTCCTGCCGCATCGTACCCTTGGCGTACACCTCGCCCCTGCCGCTGGTGCTCTCGCTGCCAAGCGCGCCGCCCAGCCCGGCCATCTTTTCGGCATACAGCATCCGTTCGCCCTTGCCCTGGGTGTAGGCGATCTCAAGGGCCGTCCGGCCGGCGTCGGTGCTCAGGATATAATTGATGTCCGCCGCCGTGCCGCTCATGCTGCCCGCCAGCTCCAGCGCCTGAGCAAAGGTGTCTGCGCCGCTCCGGCCCAGCCGGTACAGCGGCGACGCTGCGGCCGCATACCGGTCGGCGTCCACCCTGTCCGGCATATTTTTGCTGATGGTCTCGGCTGCCTTGTCCGTCACCCGCCAGCCTTCCAGCGCCCGCTGCACCTCGGCCTCTCGCTGAGTCTTCGGCGCTTCCGGCCGGAGACCCAGAGTCTCCCGCAGCGGGGCGTTCTCGTAGCCGTCGGTTTCAGCTGCGGCGGCAGCCGCTTCACGCACGTTGTCCGGCGCAGCCGTTTCCGGCATGGCATCGCCAGTTTCTGCGGAAGTGTCCTGTACTGTCTGCGGCACACTCGCAGCTTCGCTGGGCAGCTCTGCACTCTGTACAGCAGGCGCAGCTTCGCTTTTCACGTTCTGCTGCGCTGCAATATCCCGCAGCATTCGGCGGGTCGTGCCCGCAGTGTCAGGCAGCGTCACGCCGTAAGTTTGCTCAAAGGCCGCACGGTTTTCCCGGTTCTCGGCGTTCGGCGTAAACAGCCCGATAGTCCTGCCCGTCAGATTGTCGTTCGCCGCCACTTCGGCAAACTGCCGCACCGCCGGGTTTTCCGATTTTGCGGCAGTCTCATTTACGCTTCCGCTTCCCTCTGTCGCAAGGCCCGCCATCTCACGCCCCGCAGCACTTCCGGCGTCCAGCTGAGAGCTGCCCGGCACGCCAGTGGCGCTTTGCGCCCGGGTTGCGGCTCCCAGCGTCTGCTTCGCTGTCGCTTGCATCCTGCTGGCCGCTGCCCCAACAGCTCCTCCCTGTTTCGGCCACTGGCCGCGGTCGTCGCCGTTGCCCCTTTTAAGGGGAGCTGTCGCGTCAGCGACTGAGAGGTCCTGCCCTGCCAGCGCTCTATCAGCAGAGCTATCCGTAGCCGACTGAGAGGGCTCCGCTGCCCGGGCCTCCCATTCCTTCTGCTGGGCGGCAGCCCGCTTCATCCGGTCCGTCCGGTCGTAACGCTCCGCCTCCCTGTCCAGCGCTTCGCTCATGCTGTGCAGCCCTGAGCCCACAGCGCCGCCCAGCGCGCCGGACGCACCGCCGGAGAGTCCGCTTTCCAGAGCGGTGAGGAAGGTGTCTTTGGTAAACAGGTTCTTCGCCGCCTCGCTGTCCCCCAGCGCAGCGTCAATGGCCATGTCCGCATAGGTCTCCGCGAATGCCTGCATCGAGTTGTCGATGCCGCCCGAGATGGCCGCAGCCACCGCCGGGTAGCGCTTCGCCAGCTCCGAGCTGCCCGCCAGCCCCTGCACCCAGTCCGCGATCTGCCCGGCCATCGTGTCCTTGGCGTAGTCCGAGCCCATGGTCTTTGCAAGGTCAGCCGCGCCCACCGAGTTGATGGCCCACCCTGCGCCAAACTTGGCGAGGCCGCCGCCCAATGCCTTACCGGCGCTCTCGCCCTTCTCCGCGCTCTGGCCCATGGCCTCCGCTGCGCCCTGGGCGCTCAGCATAGGCAGGATCCATGCAGCGCCCTCGCCGCCTGCTGCAATGGCCAGATTCTCCGCTGCGCTGGTCACAGCCCCCGTCACGGCCTTCTGCGCCGGGCTCAGGCCGCTCTGGGCCGCAGCCGTCAGCTGCTGCCCGCGGTCGTAGAGCTGGTAGCCCACGCTCTGGTTCTTGTCGATGCCGTCGCTCACCTCCAGCCCCGCCAGCTTCTGGCGCATCTCCCGGATCTCCTTGGAGTTGTACCCCATTGAGATGAGCTCCCGGTTCCGGCTCTCCGGCCAGGTGGGGTTATAATCCATGTCCACGTCGGTCAAAAGGTCGAAAAGGCTCTGGGCGTGTTCGTCGCCCTTTACCTCCTGCTCCACCTGTTTCCAGTTCTTCAGGGTGGCGTCAATGTTCTTTCCCGCCTGTACGCCGTACTCCGCGCCCAGCACCGGGGCAGCGGCCACCGTGTCTCCGATGCCGCCGATGGTGTTCGCCGCCCGGCGCGCATACCGCTGCCATGCTGGGATGGCGTCCAGCGCAGCGTTCATCTTCCGGGCCTCGTCGATCTGCGCCTGTGTCCAGCCGCCCTTCTTGATCAGGTCGGCGTCCGTGTACGCGCCGTGGGTGTTGTCCACCCGCCGCACCGCGTCGGCCAGATTCTTGTTGTCCCCGGTGTCCATCCACTGGTTGATCCGGTCGAACTCGTCCGGTACGCTGTCCTTGGCAAAGCTGGCTTTCAGCTCCTGCGCTCGGCCGCTGCCGTAGGCCATGGCCCCGCTGCCCACGTTCTCCAGCACGTTCCCGCTCTTCGCAGGTACGCCCCACTTCTGCCCCATGTCCAGCGCCCGGGCTGCCGCTTCCGGCATCTGCCGCGCAGGGCCGCTGCCGCTGTCCTCTGTAGCAGCGCCCGCCATTTTACGCCCCGTAGAACTTCCAGCGTCCAGCGGAAACTTGCCCGACACGCCAGTGGCTGAGAGGTCCTGCCGGGCGAGTGCTCTTCCGGCAAGACTGGTATCGTTCCTCGCATCCACCTCCCCCATGTCGCTGGCGTGCCGCTCGGTGTACTGCTGCAGGGCATCTGCATAGATGTTGCTTTTGGGCGGTACTGTGCTCGACGCAGTGGACGGATTCGGTGTCTTGGTGCGGATAGCTCTCACCTTTTCCGCCGTCCACCCAGAGCTTTCTGCCGCCTTCGACGGGTTGCTTTCTCTCATCGCCTTAACTTTTTCTGCTGTCCACGCCATCAGCCCTTCACCCCCGCTTTCTCAAGCGCTCTTGCAATTTCGTTATCACTGTACCCGTTCTGGCTCATGTTGTTCATGATAGCCCACGCGCTATAACCTTTTTTCGCATAGTTCTTTGCCAGCATTGCCGCCATATCTACGCCGCCGCTCTGGCTTGCACTCTGGTCGTTCGCAGTATCTGCATCGAGCCACCCATTATCCGTTAAGGTCTTCTTGTAAAAATCGTACAGCGGCTCATTTCCCTTCATAGAGGAAAATGTCTTTGCCATACTTTGCAGCTGACTGTTCGTCCAGCTGCTCCCGCTGCTTTTCGTTCCGCCGCTCCTTCTGCCCGAAGAGCCGCCCGAAGAGCTGCCCGAGCTGCCTGCGCTCTTTTTCGCCAGCGTCGTTGCAAGCTGCCGTCCTGCGATCGTCCTGTAATTCCCCACAGAGTTTGGATCCAGGCCGTACAGTTCCAGCACCGCCCGTGCGGCCTCGTCGCTGCCGCCGCCTGCCAGCCCGGCTGCGGTCGTGAGCGCACCCGCCTTGTCTGCGCGGGTGATGGGTGCGCCGCTGTAATTGTCGAAGATTCCAGTGTCCAGACCATACCGGCCCAGCACGGCGTTCGCGGCATCGCCCGCTCCCTGCTGGTACAGGTTGAACGCCTGCTCGTAGGCATTCAGTGCATCGCTCTGGCCGGTGCGCTCTTTGTTGTACTCCCACTGCTCCCGGGCAAACTCGTTCTCCCACTGCTGCTGGGTGTAGCCCTTGTAGGTGTCATAGGCCGTCAGACCGGCTCTGCCCACGCTCTTCGCCATCTCCCACAGGTTCGAGAGGAAATCGCTCTTCTCCTGCGCCGCCTGGTCTGCCCGGCTCTTCTTGTAGTCCCGCCAGTCCTGCGCGTTGGCCACAGCCCCCTGATGCTCCGCCGCCTCAAGGCTGTCCTGATTCTGCAGCGCACTCAGCAGCCCCGAGAGGCCGTTCTGCTTCAGCTGGTACATGGTCAGGGCCTTGTCCCGCAGCCCGGCCAGCCCGCTGTCCACGTTCGCCATGGCCTGCTGGTAGCCCTGCTGGGCCACACTGTTTGCGTAGCTGGAGCCGTACCCGCCGCTCAGCGCGGCAGCGCCCGCAGCGGCGTTCTCGGCCGCCGCCCTGGCATTCGCCTGCGCGCCCGCGCGGTACTGCCGGTAGAGTTCGCTGTCCGTGCCTACGTCATAGCCCGCATTGCTGGCCGCGCCCATGCTGTCCAGTGCCTCGTTGATCCGGTCGGTGTAGTTGCTCTGGTACGCCCCCGGCATCGCGTTCTCCGCTTCCTTCTGCGCCGCCTGCGCGTCCCTGTATCTCTTAAAAACTCCCATTTTCTAATCTCCTTTCCTCTTAGCCTCCCCTTATTAGGGGAGGTGTCGCGCCGTCAGGCGTGACGGAGAGGTTTTTGACCGCTCAGCCCCTTCCGGGCCGGGCGCTTTTTCTTTACAACAAGCCCATCAGTATGCTTGCACCTACGCTCAGGATCGTGTTCAGAAGTCCGCTCCCCCGGCTCTTCTTCGCCTGGCTTTCGCTGGCCGCCTGATTGTACGCGCTCTGATAGTAGTTGCGCTGGTTCTCCCAGTTCTGGTAGTTGGTCTGGTACTTCTCGTAGTCCTGCGCCTCGGCCTGCTGGTAGCCGCTCAGCTGGTTCTGCAGGTCGCTCTTTTTCTGGGTGTACTGGTTCAGCGCCTGGCTGTACAGACTGTTCGTGGCGCTGCTCAGGCCCGCCATGGCGTTCTGGTAGGCGCTCTGGCCCGCCTGGGTGCCGTAGCTGGAGCCGTACCCGCCCGAGATGGCGCTGGCGTTGGCCTGGGCGTTCTCGTTGGCCAGCTTCGCCTGCCGGGTGTAGCTGTTCTTGTACTGCTCGTAGGCCGCATCCCGGGTGGGGTCGTAACTGAAATCCTTCATCCCGTCCAGCTGGCCCATCACGCCGTCGATCTTGTCCTTGTATTTGCTGGTGTAGTCGCCCGGCTTCTTCGCCTCCCACGCATCCAGCTGCGCTCTCGCATCGCTCACTCTGCTCATAATTACACTCCTTCCTTTAAGAAAGGCTCCCCTCGCTAGGGGAGCTGCTTTGCAGCGCCGCCGTCAGGCGGACTGCAAAGCTGAGAGGTTTTCTTCCCGGCTGCTGCCGTTTCTAAAGGCCCTCTCCCGCCTTATTTCAGCTTCTCCTGTAAGTCCCCCGAGAGATTCTCGGTGTCAATGTTGCTCAAAATGTATTCCAGCTGCTCCTGCATCTGGTACAGATAATTTCTCAGCTCCCGGGCGCTGGCCGTATCCAGCCCATCCAGCCTCGGCATGGAGATCTTCGAAAGTCCTACAATGCTTGCCATAGTTTCGCTCCTTTCTGCCCTCTGTCGCAGGGCACTACATTTTACGCCAAGTCAGGCTTCAGGTGTCTAGCTCAGACCTGCCCGGCCTGCCAATGGCTCCCCTCTTAGGGGAGCTGGCGCGAAGCGCCTGAGAGGTCCTGCCGGGCGAGCGTTCTTCCAAAGGCTCTACCTTTTCGGCATCGCACCACTCACTCTTCCGCCCTCGCTGCTGCTCAGCGTCATGGCGATGCTCCTCACTGCGATCTGTCCTTTTCCGGTCAGGCGCAGCCGCATGGTGTCGTGCCGGGTCGGGACAAAGGGCAGGTTCACCTGCACCCGCCTGTCCCGGGTGTCCACCCGGCCCTTTTCTTCCCACTCGCCGCCGTCGAAGCTGGCCCACAGCGTCACCACCGTCCGCTCCATGGCGTCCAGCCGCACCGTTACCCGGCTGCAATACTTGTCGTCCGGGTCTCCGAGTCCGATGTCGCCGGTCACGGCCTCGTATTCCACCGTGTCTTCTTCGCCGCCGGCTTCCCGGCTCCCGTCTGCGGCCCAGATGGCCTCTTTGTCCCAGAGGTAGAGCTGCCGCCCGGTGCTGCACATGGCCCAGCCGGTGGCGTCCTCCTCGTGCCAGAGTCCCTTTTCTGTGTCGTAGACCAGCAGCCGCTGCCCGCCGGGGCTTTCGGTGTGCAGGTAGTACCGTCCCACCAGCCCGCCGGCGGCTGCTCTCGTCACATGGCTGAGGCTCTCTTCGTCCAGCGAGGCCGACACCTTGGTGGGCAGGCTGCCGTCCCACGCCATCACCCCGTCCATCGAGAGGTAGTACAGCGTCTCGTTGATGACGCACAGGCTCTGGTGCGCGCCCTTAGCCACGCCCGAGCACTGGATGCTGCTCATCTGGTAGTCGCTGGGCTTGGTGCCGTAGAGCTTGTGTAAGCCGTTCTCTTTGAAGAAAAGCACGTACCCCATGCAGGTGGCAGCGCCGGTAAAGGCTCCGTCGCTGCCCACGGTCACGGCGTAGCTGTCCGCCGCCGTGCCGCGGTAGGAGAACCAGTTGGTGGCGTCGCCCAGCTTGCAGGCATAAATGACGTTCTCGGTACTCGAGCAGCCCCACACCCGGTTGTTGTGCTCCGTCAGCCAGTCCAGATCCGGCACCCGCCGCTGGGCTGTCACGTCCGGGAAAGGCCCGTCGAAGGTCTGGGTGGTCTTGCCGTCCATGGCCGTCCACACCACGCTCTGGCCCGTCACCACACAGGTGCCGTAGTACAAAACGCTCTCGATGTCCGGCGCAATGGAGAGGATCACTGAGTCCCCGGCCACGTCGTCCACCGCCACATCCCCGCCGAAATCGGCAGAATAAGCGTTCTTCACCACGCCAGGGATTCCCGTCAGGGTCACGGTGTCCCCGGCCTTGAAGGCTTCGCCCAATCCCTTGCAGGTCACACGGCAGTAGTTCAGCAGGATGTTCTGCCACCCGCCCGCCGTGCTGTAGAGCTTCAGGGCGTCGCGGTAGCTCCACGGGGCATCTTCGGCCTGCTTGAGCCAGACGTCGCCGTTCTTGGGGCTTTCCGGCTCGGTCGCGCCGAATTTGTTCGGCATGTACACCACGCCCGCAGCGTCGCAGGGGGTCACAGTCAGGCTTTTGCCGCCCTGCTGCCAGCCGGATCCCAGCGCGCTCAGCGTCCCCGCTGCGGTGTCAAAGGACATCTTGTCCGGCCAGATGAGCACCTTGGTCCCCATGCCCACCATCTTCTTCTCGCCGTCCGTCAGGGCGTCCTTCAGCTCCACGGTGTCGCCGCCGTCGTCCGGGGCATACCGCAGGGTCGTTCCTTCCACGGTCACGAGGCCGTTCAGGTGGTACATCCCGTTCATCCCGGTCGCTTGACGCACCTTCCGCCGGGGCTTGCGGGTCTCGAGGGCCGGGTATCCCCGCGAAGAAAAGTTCTTCTCCTTGCTCAGCTCTGCCTCGCTGCAGGCATACCCCTCGTTCAGCCCGCCAAATACCCGCAGCAGCTGCCGCTGGCTGTTGATTTGATTCAGGTTCGTCACGTCATCAGCCTCCCGCCACCTACCGGCATATAATTCCGCCTCACCCACGCCGCAAACTCCTGCACATAGCTCGTGTAGAGCTGCAGCTCATTCGCCGCCCGGGCCGTCTCGCCGAGGGCGAGGTCCATCTGCGCCGCCAGCCAGTGGGGATAGAGTGCTTCCGCTGCGTTGTCTGCCAGCAGCGGCGTGTCGTATTCCAGCCCTTCCGCCCACAAAATATCCGCACCGCGTCCCTCGAAGTCGCTGCCGGTGTCGCTGCGCTCCACCACGTTCCGCCGCAGGCCGCTGTCGGCCTGCCGCAGCCACAGCTGCTTCATCTCGTCCGAAAAGCTGTTGTTCGGCCTCAGCTCGTCGGCCATCTTTATCGCTTCGCCTGCTGTCATAAAACCTCCAAAACAAAATCCCCCGGCGCAGCAAGCGCCTGCAAGCTGTACCGGGGAATATCTCTCTGCCCTCTGTAGCGGAGCACTCTATTTTACGCCCCATCGGGCCTTGAGCGTCCAGCTTTACTTTCCCGGCCTGCCAATGGCTCCCCTTTCAAGGGGAGCTGGCGCGAAGCGCCTGAGAGGTCTTGCCGGGCGAGTGCTCTATGGTGGGTCTCTTATCAAATGGTCATCATCTGCGTACCGGCCGCCGCCTGCATGGCCTGGCTCTTCCGGGCCGCCTCGGCGTCCTGCTTGATGCTGTGCTCCAGCACCTCGGCCACAGCCTTCGGCACCTTCACGTCGATGCCGCGCTGGATGAGGTAGCTGTCGCCGTTGACGCCCACGAACACCGGTGCCGAGTAGCGGTCGTCATCCTTGAACAGGTGGATGGTCACCATGCCGTCGTCCTTTGCTTCGGCCTTCTCTTCGGCCTTTGCCTCGGCCTTTGCCTCGGCCATCGCCTCGGTTTTCTCCACAGTCTCCACCGCGTTCTCCACGGCATCCGCCGCAGCAGTCTCTTTCTTAGTCGCCATAGTATTTTCCTCCTTAATTTGCCTTCGCCTTCGCGCTGTACTTCGGGCTGACGCTCTCGATGCGCACCATGTACTGCTCGCACAGGCGCTCGGCGGTCTTGATGGCCTTCCAGCCCACGGACGCGCGCTGGTTCAGCGGGTCTTCGCCCGCGCCCAGCTGCTTGACGATGTGCTGCAGGCCGCCGCCCTCCACCTCGGTCACAGCGTAGGCGTGAGCCGCCAGCACCAGAGTGCCGAACACGGCCAGACTGGTGGGGCAGCCGGTGCCGGTCCAGATCTTCGCCTCGCTGGTCTCGATGAAGCGCACACCGGCCAGCTTGCCGATCTCGCCGTTGTAGATGTTCTCGGGGGAAGCGTACTTGTGGACATCGATCCACTCCGGGTTGCGGCGCAGATCATAGGCCACATAGGGGTGGACGATGGCCACATAGCTCTCGCCGATGGTGTCGGCGTTCTGGGCCTTCAGGGCAGTCGCCGCCTGGTCGATGAGATCCGGCGTCAGCACACTGGCAGTGGTCAGGTTGGCGCGGCTGGTCACGGCAGTGTCGCCCGCCGGCGCGTAGATGACGTTGGTGCCGCCCGCCAGCACCTCGCGGGTCACAGTGTCCAGCGTGCGGCCCGCCTGGGATGCCAGCACCTTGGTCGCCTGGGTGATGTTGTTGTCGATGGCGGTCAGCTGCAGCACGTCGGTGATGGCTGCCCAGCCGCCGTACTGCTTCACGGTGGCGGTCATAGGGGTGACGGTCAGGGCCTGAGCATTGGGGGTCACGCCCTCAGTCAGAGGCTCGGTAGCCTTGGGCAGGCTCTCGTACTTGCGGAACTCGATGGTCTTGCCGTTGTTGGCCGGGATGGGGTACTTGTCGCCGAACTGGTCATGCACCAGCAGCGGCTCCGCCTGATCCAGCAGACGCTTCTCGTAGTAGGTCTTCATTTCGGCGCTCATGCCAGTCGCGCCGGTGTGGTTTGCAGGCTGCGCAAACAGCTGCAGATTCATGTGGATTTTCATTTGTGTGCTCCTTTCGTGTCTTGCTTTATTGAGAGGCTTCCGCTTTCCGGATCTTCCCTCAAGAACGGTGAGAGGTTTTCTTTCGGTCAGCAGCGCCTTCCGGTTAAAAAGTGATGATCTGTCCCCGCATGGCGCGGCGTTCCAGCTCCTCGCACTGGGCAGGCGTCAGCTTGGAGACGTCCGTCTTCAGCACCGCCGCGCCGCCGGGGTTGGTGCCGTTCTCGGCAGGCCGTGCGCCCCGCTGGCGGATCCGGGCCTCCACGCCTTTCTCGACGGTCTTGGCCGTCTGGGTGGTGCGCCGGGCCATGATGTCGTCGAAATAGCGGGCCTTGTAGGCGTCCTCCATCTTCACGCCCAGCTTGAGCATCTGGGCAAAATCCGGGTCGGCCAGCGCCGTCTTGATGTCAAAGCCCGGGTCCTCGGCCCGGATGCGCTCCGCAGCGGCGTCCCACTCCTGCTGGATGGCTTCCATCTTGGCGGCTTCCGCCCGCTGCTGCTCGGCGGCACGGTGCTTGGCGTTCTCGCTTTCCAGCGCGTCCATCTCCTTGGCCAGCTGGACGCTGATGCCCTTCTTCATGGCCATGTCTTCGTAGTAGGCGTCGTCCTTCACCACGCCGCCCTCCACGGCCGCAGCCAGTGCCTCGTAGTCGCCGGGAGCAGTGCCGTACTTCTGGCCCAGAGCGTTCAGGATACGCCCCACCGGCCCCTGCTCGTTCAGGATGCTGTCGTAGGCTTTCTGGGTGGCCTGCACGATCATCTCGCCAAACTCCCGGTTGTACTCGCCCCGCATCAGTTCGCCGAAGGCCTTCCGGTGTGCCTCCGGGTCGGTGCCGCTCTTGTCTGCCGCACCGTCCTGTTCCTCGCCTTCAGCAGCATCTTCCTCCGCGCCCGGCTCTTCCGCCGGGCTCAGCATCTCATCCACCTCGGCGGCAGCAGCCTCCCGGCCTTTGCCCTGGGCGGGGGCAGACGCCGCCTTTTCTGCCGCCGCAGGGGCGGCACCATCGACGCCGGCAGCTGCTGCGCCGTCTCCGCCCTCCGCAAACAGCTGCAATTTCATGGCAGGTTCGTCCATATCATCTGCGCCGCCGTCTGTGACCATCAACTCAACATTGTCCGGATACGCTTCCGCCAGCGCACGCAGGCCCTCTTCCATAAAGTCAAACCAGCTTGCGACCATCAGATTGTTCGGGCCGGGTTTCGGCAGAGCCTGCACCACAAAAGTCTCGCCATGCTGCACACAGCTCGTCAGGAGTCTTCCACTCCTTGCAGCAGCTTCTACCTTGTTTGCCAGCGTCTGCGCCAGCACAGAAACCGCCGCACACACGATGTCCTGCCCCGCAGGGGCGTAGCCTGCATGGCCGCTTACAGCCAAACTATAGCCTTTGTCCGTATCCATCATCTCAATTTTGATCATGTTACCCTCCACTCGTTTTCAAATCGGAGAAACGAGAAAAAAGCGTTTAGCGAAGCGGCTAGCTTTTTTCCGTTTCGACATCTTCTTTGGGGTCTGAAAGGGGCGAGCAGCCCCTTTCCCGTGCCTCCCGCGCCTCGGAAGTAGCGGGTGCTTTTCTGGTTCTCTTTTGGCACGCAAAAGAGAACTTAGCCCCAATGCAAAAGTGCTCTAACCCCGCGCCACCGGCGCGTATAGCCCCAGCAAAGCGTTATTTATTCGGGTCATTCACATTCATCGCCCTCTCAGCTGCTTTCGTGGCCAGCGGGTTGGTCCCGCCGCCCACCTGTCCGCCCAGAGAGTTCGTTACCGTCTTTGCGCCGGTCTCTCCGCCGCCCCCGCCGCCGGTCATGGCAGCGGCTGCAGCACCAGCCTGTTCGCTCAGGTTGGAGCCGTTCTGCTGGTCGATGACTGCCGCCATCTGCTGGATCTGCGCCATGGCCTGCTGCAGCTGCTGGTACAGGGTGCCGTTCTGGGCCACCCGCTGGCGCACCTTCTCGATGCCCTCGAAGTCCATCATGTCCAGACACGCCAGTGCAGCGTCGGCGTTGGCCGGGGCAAAGAATCCCAGCTGATAGCACTCCTTCGCCGTCTCGTTCTGGGAGAGGCGGCTGAAGGTGCTCTTCTTTGCCGCGCTCACCGTGATGTCGAACACCGGCTCATGGGCGCCCAGCTCCACGCCGCCCACGCTCTCCACCGGCTGCGGCCGCAGCATCTGGCCGGAAAATTCCCGGTACTCCGTGCCGCCCTGCTGGCCGGTGATGCGGTAGACCCGCTCTTCGTCGTAGAACTGCCGCATCAGATCGATGATGAAGTAGCATTCTTTTGCAAAGGAGCGGTAAGAGCTCTTCAGCATATCCCGGCTGAGCTTCGAGCCTGCTTCCTGCAGCGCCGCAATGGCCGAAGCCGCCGTCAGGCCGCTGGTCGCGCCGCCCTGGTTCACGTCCCGGTTGCCGCTGATCTCCTTCAGCTCGGCCACGCGGTTCTGCTGGTAGGCGATGGTGTTGGAGGGCAGCGGGGCCGTCTCCAGCTCCATAAAGCCCCGCTCGTCCAGCCGTCCCGTGATATGTACCACGTCCTTCGCCGTGTCCAGCAGCTCGTCCTCGTTCACGCCCGCCGTGTCCGAGATAAGGTAGCGTTTCTTGGCCGCTGCCAGCGTATTCTCGTCCATGGCCTGGGTCATCCGGTCGATGGCGTCCTGGGTGTCCTTCATCACGTCGATGTACCCGAAGCCCGCCGGGCTGTTCTCCTCCACAAAGAGCGGGTCAAACACAAAGGGATATTTTCCGTGGTCGTAGAAGCCCGTCTCGGCCATCGCCGGGTCGTTCTCGCTGGCGTAGAGCACCACGCCGTTGCAGAACTTGCAGTAATGCACCACGGTCCGATCGCCGGGCTTCTCCCGCTTGTAATACCAGTCCACCACCACGCTCTTTTCGCTGGTGTCGATGTTCTGGTCGCTGACGTACTGCCCCACGGTGATGCCGCTGCTGCCCGCCTTGCCCTCCAGCTGCGGCCACCGGGCCGCCAGACGGTCGTTGTCGGCCAGTGCCAGCGAGAAGAAATTGGCCGAGTCCTGGATGTCCTCCACGCCCGGCTCCCAGTACAGCATCAGAAGGTCCATGCTCCGGATGGCGATGTCCCCAAGGCCCTCCCGCAGCGCCGGGTCCCAGAAGATGCCCTTCACGCCGGTACCCTGCTTGAGCTTGCGCCACCAGGTGTCGCTGTACACGCTCTCGTAGTCGGCCTGTTCCAGCACCACCGGCAGGATGTCGGAGAGAATCTTCGCCGTCTCCTCGTCGTCCTGCGCTCTCGGCAGCACGTTGGGCTCCGGGTAGTTGTCCATGGCGTCGGCGTGTTTGTTGGCGATGGAGTTGAACAGCCACCCCGTGCTGGGAGCGCGCTTGCCCTCCATCACCCGGTTGCCGTACTGTTTCCAGTGGCCCAGCTTGTACCATTCCTCGTTGTCGATGATCCGCTTGTCGAGACTGGCCTTGGCCGACTTGTACTTCTCCAGCACAGCCATCGCCTCGCTGATCTCCTTCTCGCCGATCGCCGGTTCACCACCCAGCACCCCGGCCAGACTCTCGCCGCCGGGGCTTTCATCTGCTGTCAGGTCAAGCTCTTTTTTACCAAATTCCATCCCATTTTCTTTTCCGCGTTCCTGTTCAAATCGGAGAAGCACAAAAAATGCGTTTAGCGAAGCGGCTAGCATTTTTGTGCTTCGACCTCTCCTTTGGGGTTACTAGGGGCGAGCAGCCCCTAGTTCGTGCCTCCCGCGCCTCGAAAGTAGCGGGCACTTTTCTGGTTCTCTTTTGGCGCGCAAAAGAGAACATATCCCCCGTCAAATCCTCATAAACCTCGTCTTGTCCTTCCTCGGATCCATATCCAGCGGGTCGTCCAGCATGGGCGGCGGCTGGGTGTGCTTTGCGGCGCTGATGGGGTTCTCCATCAGCACATACCGGCACTCGTCGTAGATGTGATCCTCCTGCGTGGTGTCGATGTCCTCCACGTTACTCTCGTCGTATACGAGGTTCGGGATGGTGCGGATGAAGTGCTTGCAGGTGTTGAAGACCTGCAGCATCGGCCTTCCGTCTTCGCCGAAAGCCAGCCGGTAGTGAAACTGCATCTTTCCCGCCAGGCGGGTGTGGTCGCCGGGCATCCAGTGCAGAAAGTTCGGGCTTTTCTCCTGCATGTCCGCGATGCTCTCGCCCCGGCTCTCGTCGAAGATGGCCGGGTCGGCCACGCCCAGGATGACCCTGCCTTTCAGCAGCGGGTCGTTCTGCTCCGCTTCCCGGATCATCCGTGCCTGCTCCATCGGGTCCTTTCTCAGGCCATCGTTGGGGGTGCCGGTGCAGCCGTACAGCTCCTTGATGCGGTAGAGCCGCCCGCGCTCGTCCGCTGCATACCACCCCACCGAAAACGGCTTCGAGAAACCGAAGTCGTATCCCCGCCATATCTTCCAGTGCTCCGGGATGGGGAACGGTTCGATGACGTGGGTCCAGCGCTGGTCCTTGTAATGGTTCGGGTCGTTCCGCCACTCGGTGAACACCTGCCCCGAAAAGCTGTCCCAGCTGCCGTAGAGCAGCGCCTGCTTTTCGGCCTCCGGCAGGCTCGCCAGTGTGCCGATGTAGCTCGGGTCATTTTTCAGCAGCGCCGGGTTATCAAAGACGGTGGACGGGATAAAAATGCGGGTGCGCCGCCGGGTGATCTCATCCCCGTCCGGCGTCTTTACCTTCATCAGCTGCACCATCCGTGTACCCGCCGGGGCAGGGCTGATAAATCGGCTCTTCACCCAGCCATGGCCTACGCCGCCGGGGTTGGCCGTAGCCCGGATGTATACCCGGGTGCCGGGTCCCGAGGGGCGGTTGCGGCTCATGACATAGCTGTACTCGTCCCAGGTAAAATGCGTCAGCTCGTCCACGCCGATAAAATCAAACGCCTTGCCCTGATAGTTGTACTTGTCCTGCGCGTGATGCAGGCTGCCAAAATAGATCTTTGCCCCGCTGGGAAAGGTCCAGCAGCGGCTTGTTCCGTTGTACCGTGCCTGCGGGAAAACAGGCTTGTAATACCGCATGGTCTTGTCGATGAGCTCCGAAAGCTGCGGGTAAGTCTTTCGCAGGATGAGCGCCCGGTAGTGCGGGATGTGTACCTGCCGCAGCGCCTCGATCACCAGCGCATCGCTCTTTCCGCCGCCGGCAGCCCCGCCGTACAGAGCTTCGTCCTCTGTGCGGGCCATAAAAGCTGCCTGTCTCGGCTGCGGCGTCCAGATCACGGGCCGTCCGTTGTGGCTCTTACGTTCCATCCACCATCACCTCCGGCCCTTTTTCTTCCCGGTCCTCGGCCCCGATCTCCACCAGCGGTGGGGCATTGCCCTCGCTCTGACTCTTGCTGGGTACCATTGCCGCAGCCTTTTCGGCCACGGTCATCAGCACGGTGGCCATGGCGGCGGCGTTCTTGTCGCTCATCACGCGCTCACCGTACCGCTCGAGCTGAGCGTCCAGTAGTTTTCGCTCTTCGCTGTCCAGCTGCCGGTCGTAGCTGCCCTCGGCAGCGTACAGCACAAGCCCGGTCTCCGTGGCGTCTGCCAGTTCCTCGGCGTCCCCCTTCAGCATCGTGCCAATGGCAAAGTTTCTGGCCCGGGCGTCCTCGTCCAGTTTCCGGTGGAGCTTGGCCTGTACCTGCGCGGCCCGCTGGCTCTCGTCCACACGGCTCTGCAAATAGCTCACCTGCGCCCTCGCCCCGAGGCTGGCCCGGATCGCGATCTCCCGCGCAGCAGCCTGCCGCTCTTTTGCAAAGGCGTCGCTCCGGCCGGCTTCCTCCGCCATCCAGCTGCGAATGGTGCTCTCCGGTACGCCGTACCGCCGGGCTACCGCACAGATGGAGCCAGACGACAGCATGGCCATTAGCACCTCAGCCCGCACCTTCGGCGGGTACTTCCGCCCCCGCTGGGAGCCCTTTACCGTGTTTTTGCAATATGCCCGCTTGGCCATCGTTCTGCCTCCCCTCTGTCGCAAGACCCACACTTTTGCGCTCCGTCGGGCCTGTTTTGTCCCTCTCAGCCTACCACGCCCTACGGCCCAAAACTACTGCGGACATTTTGCCCGCAGTAGTTTCTTGTACGGCAAACAGACCGGGTCTCCCCAGCCTCATCACGCTATGCCAACGCTATACCAACGCTATAGCAGCCCTACCGCCGCCGCGTAGATGGCCACGGTGCTCAGCGCCTCCAGCTCCTTGTGGTAGTAGGTGGTGCGGCCAATGTAGAGCCTGCCCAGCACGGCGGACTCGCTCAGGCCGTCCAGATACCGCAGCCGCAGCAGCTCGGCACACACCGGGTCGGTCCTGTCGTAGTAGGCCAGCGTCTTGGCCGCCACCTCGCCCCAGCCGGGTGCGCATACTTCGCAGGCTCTGCGCCCACAGCGGCGCAGAGCCTTTCGTACCGTCTTCTTTTGTTCCCGCGTCACAGCCCCGCCTCCCGTCTTCCCGCGCGTTTCCTTCCCGCGCGCGAATAAAGCGCGTTTTTACCGCGCAAAATACCGGTACTTTGTCTGTCAGGTGCGAACTTTCGCACCCTCACGCACCTTCCGCTTCGCCATCACCACATAGCAGCGCAGCTCGTCCGCGTCCCAGCCCTCTTTTTCGTCGCCCGGCGCGTCCGGCTCCGGCACCACGCAGCGGATAAACTTCCACCCCGGGTATCTCTGTTCCCACCAGTAGGCGTTGTCCTTGCACTCGGTGCAGCCCTTCCGCAGCTGCTTGCGGCTCCACTTGGTGTCGTTTGGCGTTTTCTCCACCGGCAGTTTGAGGTTGCGGGTCTCGTACCAGCGCATATCCCCGTGCTTGCCGAAATAGGTGATCAGGTCATCCAGCCTGTTTTGCAGGTTCAGCCGGTCGGCGTTGGCCGTGCCGAGGCTTTCCACGTTGCCGTCCGGCCAACGCACGGCCCACTTGTCCTCCAGCAGCTGCCGGAAGTCCGCGTTCTGCCGCATGGTCAGCCCCGGACACTCGATCAGCAGGTGGTGGTGGTATCGCTGGGTCTTTCGGCCGCACCCGGTCACGGCCATTACCCGCACCTCGGCGCTCAGACCATATAGCTTCTCCACTGCTGCCTTCACCCGCCGGATGTAGTTGCGCAGATCTCGCTGGGCCTGCTCCATGCTCTCGGGCAAAAAGGTGTCTATGTAGGTCAGGGTCAGGTAAAACCCCATGATGGTAAAGTTGGCGTTGGCCTTCTGCACCTTCCACCGGTGGCTCCGCCGGGCGTTTCTCTTCTTCTGCCGCTCGCTGCTGGGCTTTGTTTTCTTTCCCCGCCTGGCCGCATGCTCCTCGGGCGTGATGGGGTAGAGGTCCACCTCCATGTACTCCTCCCCGCAGAGCGTTCTCTTCTCCCGGGTATAGCTCTTCTTCATCCTGTACCCTCCCTCTGATCTTCAGCGTCCTGTGTTATTTTCTTTTCTGTGGCCCCCACCGTCACAGAAATAACGGGTATACTAGCTCCCCAAAGCGCCCGCCCGGACGCTTTTTATAAAAGAGGTTTACCTTTATATAAACCGATATGCCTGCCGCCCAGTTTCCTCGGCGGCACCCATCTCGCTTTATATCATCTTCGTCGCCAAAGCCCCGGCAGTTGCCCGCCGGGGCCTCGCTCACATCCAGAACTCCTTGTCAAAATCCCTTCTGTGTATCACGCCGTCTTCTTTTTTTCGCTTGGTGTAGGCTGCCTCTTTGGCCTTTTCCTCCTTCCAGTGCCGGTATGTTTCGCACTGGTCGTGACAGAGAGGATTCCGTTCAGGGCAGTCCTTGCAAGGTGTCTTGTGGTTCATCAGGGCCGCCCCGGTTTTCCCGCTGCTGCCCAGTAGCCGTAGGTCAGTTCCGGTCTGCCCATCTTCCGGGCGGCAGCGTTATATTCCATCAGGTCGTGGACGTCGTAGTCCAGCGGCGTCGGGTCTTTTATCTTCCGCAGCTTGGGCCTGACCTTGGGCTTTTTCAGCCCCTTGGCCGTGCCTTTGGCCAGCACGTTGTCCGCAGCGTCGTAGCAGGTGCATACGTTCAGCGTCCGGGTCTTTGCTTCCGGCCTTGTCCGCCCGTATACTTCCTTCTCGATCAGGTACTGCCGGTCGTGCTTCAGCTTGTTCTGGTGCTCTACCCACGTGGAGGCTTTCTGCCCTTTCGGTATCACGCCGCTCGCCTCCAGATGCAGCGAGGTCCCCTTTGCGATCACCGCGCCGGTCTTGTAGTCCCGCACGGTGTATATATATATCTGATTCCCATATCAGCCCTTCTTCCCGGTCTTGCAGTCCCTTACAGTGTAGAGATTCGCTTTGCCCATGTGCTCTCCTTCAGCTCGGCCATCGCAGCAGCAGCCTTTTCCTCCATCTTCGTTTCGCTCAGGATCCGCAGCCCGCCCTTCCCGGCCCGGCGCCCCAGCTGCTGCATCACGGCCCGCTTCAAAAACGCCCGTTTCTGCTCCTCGTAGTCCCGCTCGCTCTGCTTTACCCGGTCCTCGTCCGGCTGCTCGTCCACAGCGACCTCTTCCTTCAGCGCGTCCTGCGCACACCGGCGCAGATGCTCCATGGCCACATCCAGCCCGTCCGCGTGACCTTCTTCGTTCACCTGCCGGTAGTTGGCCAGCGCCTCTTCCTTCAGGCGGAGCAGTCGTTCCGTGCCGAAGCCCAGCTCATCCATGCAGGCCTTGGCGCACAGCGTCCAGACCATACTGGCCGCCACGTCGCCCGCCATCCGCAGCTGCTCTTCCCGCCGGGTGCGGGGGCTGCGCAGCACCGGCACCCGGAAGTCGGGATCTACATTCCTCGGCATCCAGCTGCGCCGCAAAGCAAGGCTCCTGTCCGTCGAGGGCATCCCTCGGTCGTTCGCTGTCATGGCTACATCCAGACTCTCCTGCCCCAGCTTTTCCGCCCGGGCCAGAACCTTGTTCAGCCGCGCCGCGCCAATGCCAAAGCTCTGATGCAGCGCGATCAGGATGCACCATCGGGTCATCTCAGCCGTTCCCTCCCGGGTCAGATCCAGCTCCGTCGTGAGACTCATCTTGTTTTTCATGCTCTTTGTACTCCCTGCACTTCTCATCCCGCCCAGCGCAAATAAGGCACTTCTGGCGGGTTATCTCAAAAACATGGATGCACTGCTTCGTAAAAGGAGCCCGGGTTGCGGTTCCCAGCGTCTGCTTCGCTCCGCTTGCATCCTGCTGGCCGCGGCCCCAACAGCTCCTCCCTGTTTCCGCCACTGGCGGCGGTCGTCGCCGTTGCATCACGGCTCCCCGGTCTCCGCCATCAGGCGGCTCAGATCGCCCAGCATCCCGCTCACGGTCTTGGAGAGGATGTTGATGGCGTCCTCTTGCAAGTCTCCCGGCAAGGCCCGTACCGTAAAGCTGGCTGCCACCATCTCCTGCTTCAGCCGGGTGTTCACCCGGCTCACCTCTGCCCAGAGCTTTGCCTCGTCCAGCGTCATCTTCCGGGCGCTGGGCCGGACAGCCCCCTTGATGAGCGCCGTCAGCTGGTGGAACTCCTCTTCGCTCAGCTCCTTGTCGTCGCTCGCTGCGGCGATGGCCCGCGCCCGGTCGCTGGGCGTACCAGTGCGCATGATCTGCTCGTATTCTTCCAGCTTCATTTCTGCCCGCCCCCGTTCATTCCGTACAGTGCAGCCATAAACTTTGCTTCTTTGCCCTCTACGCCCTCGGTCGTCCGCAGGCCCTCCTGATCCAGCAGCTCCCTTTCCAAACGCTGGCCCATCTGTTTCGCAAACCAGGGGTCTGCCGAGCGCTTGCCCATCACCTTCCTTGCCGTACCCACAGCGCCATGCAGGGCGCACATCACCACATCCGCCGGGGTCTCATTCTCCACTTCCACGCCCAGGATAAGCTCCCTCTCGTTCAGCTTCTTTACTTCGATCCGTACCATTGCACTCTTCTCCTTTACGCACTATGCCTGTCGTTCTTCTCTTCCGCCGCCCTCTGGCAGCTCTTCGGCTTCCGGCAGTACCGGCGCATCTGCGCCTTCTCCGCCTGCTCGATCTCAAGCCCCCGGCCATAGCCCCAGCAGACGATGCCGCCGGCGGCCAGCAGCACGGCCAGGACGGCCGCGTCCGTCCAGCTGCCCACGGCGTTAAAGGTGATGCTGTCGCCCACCCCCGCCGCGCCGATCAGCAGCGCAGTGCCGGTCAGGTAAAGCGCCTGTATCTTCATTTTCATTGCAGCTCTCCTTATGATTCGGCCTATACTGGTATTTTTGCTTCCGTTGTGGTATACTCCACCTGATAGGTTTTGTCCCCTATCGTTATCTGGCTCGTCGGTGTTCCAGCATCGGCGGGCCTTTCTTTTTTCCGGTTCGCCTGCCACACCTCAAATGCGGCCCGGTTCTCCGGCCGCGCGTAAAAATCCTGCATCATCTGGCACAGTGTCCGCGCCTGCCACCGGTCAAAGAGGCGTTCTTCCTGGCTCATGTCTCACCTCCTCACAGCCACTCGCTGCGGATGTCCTCCGCCACGTGCTTGCTAAAGCCCATCAGCTTGTCGCCCCGCTGCAGCGCCAGCACGGCAGCGCCCACAAGGGGCTGCATCCCGCTCCGGGTAACGTCCGCCGGGGCAATGTTGGTGGCCTTCTGGTTCGCGGCCTTGCACTTCAGGCGGCCCTCCTCGTCCACCAGCAGTACCAGCCGGTCGGCCTCCTCCCTGGCCCAGGTGGCGTCCAGCGCCGCAGGCACCGCTTCAACATACCCGCTCACCAGCTTCTGCAGGGTCTCCAGCTTCATGCCGTCCCCCTCGTCGCATTTGAGCAAAAAACTCCGGTTCTTCGCCGGGATCACGATCATGTAACGGTTCATTGCTTATCCCTCCGTGTTGATATAACCAGCCGTATTGGCATAGCCAGCCTTTTCCGCGTCTTCGATGCTCACATCGTCAAAACACAGCTCCAATTCTCTCAGCACCCTGAGCTGTGGACTGCGGCATATATGAGCCCGCCGCATTGCGATCAGGCAGTAGCCCATGCAGGCCGCGTTGCTCCACGGCCCGTTCAGATCCTTCAGCATTTCTTCCATGCCTTTCCTCCTTCCTCCCGCACTCTTCGGTGGGTCAGCGGTCAACTGCGATGCTGGCAAAAGAGATATTCCATCCTCAGCCCCGGGAAAAGCACGTTCCGAACTTTTTCAGCTTCCGGGTATGTAAAATCAGTTTCTCCATTGATTTTGTTTCGGGCAGTTTTCTCTGAACATCCAATCGTGCTCATAATGTCCTTTACCGTCAGGCCGTTCCGTTGCATCTCAGCTTTCAAATTGTCCATCGCTTACGCTCCTTTCGCTCGTTTTGATTTACCGTATACGGTAAATCCGCTTTGATTCTACATCCTTAAACGGTAATTGTCAATACCGTTCCCGAAATATTTTATACAATTCGGTAATTTATTATTGACTTGCTGGGTTCTATTATCTATAATGGAGCCATACTACGAAAGGAGAAAATTCCCGTGTGGCTTGAAAATTTAAATCGATTGAAAAAGAGCAGTAGCATGACGATTGAAGAAATCTCTTGCGCCTCTGGTGTACCTAAAGGCACTCTGAACAAGCTCTTTGCTGGTCAGACAAAAGACCCCCAGTTGTCCACTGTTTCCGCCGTGGTTCACTGCATGGGCTATACTCTCGACGACCTGTCCGACGATACCGCAAACGGTAAGACTCAACTCACCCCCGCTCAGGCAAAGCTACTGGATAACTTCGACCAGCTCAACGAAGAGGGCCAGACTAAGGTGATGGACTACGCCGAGGATCTGTGCCGTACCGGCTATTATAAAAAATGCCCTGCGTCTGGCCTGGGCGCAAAGGAAGCATAAAAAATAACCGCTCTGGCTGTACCAAAGCGGTTAATCTGTATATGGAGGGATCATAAATGAGAAAGCGGCTAACATCATTTGCCCTTGCAGGTTCCTCCTCTATATTCAAGTAAAAAGGTCTGGAGGATTTCCGATTGCTTTTATACTATATCGTTGGCGGTTCTGCCCTCCTTTCTCTGACTGTTGGCTACCTATGGGGTAATAAGACCGGACATCAGCAAGAGCAGCATTCACGAGAAGCAACTGCCGTTCGTCTGGATGCTGAAATCGCTCAAAAGAAGCAGTGGATCGAAAAGCTGACAGAATCCTATGAAACCTACAAAAAACTCGAGCAAGGCGCCGAAAAGAACCTAAACCTTGAAACCCAGCGGCTTTTGAAAATTCGGGATCAGCAGCTTCTTGCCCGCCAAAAAGATTATTCTCAGAAGATTGCTTCATTAGACGAAACCATTTCCAGAAAGCAGCAGGAAATCGAACGCCTTAATACAATGGCGGCCGATGCTCGTAATAATTTGGATGTTCACCGTCAGCAGGCCTTAGCTTCTTATATGGCTGATCTTGATTGTCAGAAACGTTTTCTTGCTGAACGTGAAAAGCAATTAAAGGAAAATCAAGCCATGTTGGATTCCATTTTGCATGCAGAACACCCCGACACTCCTTACTTTGCCAAACAATTTGCCGATTGCCTTTATTTGATCGATTTGAAAGCGGCTTCCAATCTGGAGAATAAAGTGCGTCCCGCATTTACCGCAGCAGAAAAGGTTCGTGAGATCTCTTGTCAAAAACGTACACTTCAAGAGCAATGCAAACTGCTCGAGTATCAGCTTTCTCTTTACGAAAGTGTTTTTCCATGGCTTTCTGATTTTAAGGAGATCAGTGCGGACGATCTGGCATCCGTTATAAATATTGCTGCTACTCCAGAAAACGAATATTCAACATTAAAAAATTGGCTTTCTCCACAGGAGTACCAGACGCTTTCCGAAACAGACAGGCTTCAGCTTGCACTCGATCGGTACTCTGGCCGGCAAAAAAGCAATTGGCAGGTTGGCATCGAGTATGAACGTTATGTCGGTTACTGTTACGAGCAAAAAGGTTATAAGGTTCGCTATTTCGGTGCAACTGAAGGCCTTGAAGACATGGGCCGTGATTTGATTATTTCTAAAGACAAAAAGATGTACGTTATTCAATGTAAGAGATGGTCTGTCGAAAAAACAATTCACGAGAAACATATTTTTCAGCTTTATGGAACAACTATTCTTCAAAAAATGGAACACCCTGATTGCACAGTTGGAAGCCTGTTTATTACAACCACCTCTCTTTCAGATTTAGCAAAGTCCTGCGCTGACTATCTTGCCATCACTGTTGTCGAGAATTTTCCCTTGAAAGAATACCCTCTTATTAAATGCAATGTTTCAAAAGATGGAGATCAAATCTATCACTTACCGTTTGACCAACAGTATGACCGAGTCATAATCAACCCTTCCGATGGTGATTTTTATGCTTCGACGATTGCGGAAGCCGAATCCAAAGGCTTCCGCCACGCTTGGCGGTGGAGTGGTTCGTAATCTTCAATCCTTAGTTTATAATTCAGATTATAATTTAGAATCGAGGTGCTTATTTATGTCCACCCGCAGCCACCCCGAATCCGCCCGCATCATCCGCGAGGCACGGCAGGCCGCCGGGCTGACGCAGCTGGAACTTGCGGAGAAGCTTGGTGTCACCATCGGCACGATCGGCTATTATGAGCGAGGCGCAGGCCAGCCCAAAATCGATAATCTCTTTGCACTCTGCGACATCCTGCACATCAAACCCGCCGACCTCCTGAGCGCCGATACATAACCAGACGCCCCCGCCAGTGTTTCCACCAGCGGGGGCGCAAAGGAAGCATAAAAAATAACCGCTCTGGCTGTACCAAAGCGGTTATTTTTTATGCTGTTCAATTTTCGAGCTTGTAGCTTGGCGGCAAAACCAGCGGCGGCGCACCAAATGCAGAGGTGAGCTGCGCAATGATCATAGAAACTCTTCCCAAAAGTCCCTGATTCTCCTGAACATAAAAGCGGACCTGTTCCCTCACCTCTTTGTCGATTTCTTCATCAGAGAGGGCATCCAGCGAGTGCTGCTCCAAAAGAAAGTGCTCCACCACATAAGAAACACTTACTTCAAAATTGCATTCGGGGTCAAATCCTGCTTTCCTTGTGCATTTTATGCTGATGCAGTCATCTTTTCTTTCCCATGCTACCGAGTCCTCTGCAATCAGTTTTACTTCCTCGCCTGGATTTGAAGGTCCTTCCAACGCTTTCCATTCTATCTGCATCGGTACAACACGGCAAGTTCCGTCCAAAAGGTCTTTCAGCATGCCTTGACCCTCCTTTTCTCATTTACAGAGTTCCCCCACAGCCCGGCACCTGCAGCGCCGGATCCACTTGCCTTTACCGTCTGGATCGGCTGTGTGAATTGCTTTGCAAACTCCGGCGGCAAAACCATAACAGCTGCCTTCTGCTGGTCGGGCTCCAGATAATCTTCCAGCGCACTCTCTACGATCTGATTCAGCGAGGTTCGCTCCTCCTGTGCTTTCTGTGCCGCCTTCCGGTGCAGCTCTGCCGAAATGCGGACATTGAATGTCCCGCTAAATGCTTTCTGCGGCTGCTTTCCTACCTCTTCGCAAAATTCAAGATAGTCATCCACCGCTGCACGAAATTCTTTCTCGATCTCTTTTGCGTTTTCCGTATAAAAGTCCACCAGATCATCAATGCCCAGAATCTTCCCATAGAAGACCTGGTCGTCTGCCGAATATTCCGGCCTTGCCGAATACCCCTTATAGCGTAAAATACTATTCATATGTGTCCATGCTCCCTTAAAAACACCACTACGCTCTCGACAGCTCCTTTTACCATCTGGTCTCCCGGATGCGGCTTATGCAGCATCATGGAAGCATTGTTCTCCGGATTGTAAAATCGAACCCGTGAGCCTGAAGTTGCGCCTTTATTGGACTCCACATATCCAAAATAGGCCATGATCTTCCTGAGGTCTGAATATCGAAAATCTGCCGGAGTGGGCTTTTGGCAGAGTTTCTTTATCAGCGTATCCACTTTACTCATATGTTATGCAGCCCACCTTCTTTCTGTAACTAAATATTAGTTACAGTCTTATTGTAGACGATTTGCCCTCCCTTTGTCAATGTGAGCTTTGCCAATTTGGGATCACTTTTTTGTGCATATTTTCTAAAAATCACAAAACAAGAACCCCGGCAGCCTTGTACGATAAAAGCCGCCGGGGCGCGCATGGGGGTGCATGTCGGAGAAAAACAACGCAGTCAATGACTCTTCGCCTGCTGACACATCCAGTATACCATACCTCATGTGCATCGGCAAGCGGAGTCGGAAAGGAGTTTTTGTGGCCAGAAAAAAAGAGAGCACACAGCCCCGCCTTGTCGCCTACTATCGCTACTCTGGCGGCAGCCGCCAGACGGAGCAGTCCATCGAGGGCCAGCGCCGGGACTGCGAGGCCTACGTCCGCGCCCATGGCATGACCATCCTGCGCGAGTATGTGGACCGCCATATCAGCGGCAAAACAGACGACCGCGCCCAGTTCCGGCAGATGATCGATGACAGCGCAAAGCGCACCTTTGACTTGGTCATCTGCTGGAAGA
>ENA-OQKP01000378-OQKP01000378.1-human-gut-metagenome-genome-assembly--contig:-NODE-378-length-39495-cov-21.287569_pt1 | contig 39495 bp, 30 predicted proteins | sample MGYA00242780_ERZ504802 | MGnify/ENA primary metagenome ERZ504802 (study PRJEB26092, sample SAMD00036406) | human gut metagenome | host: Homo sapiens | study: EMG produced TPA metagenomics assembly of... | reverse complement strand
GTCATATGAGGAGATCATGAACTTTTTGAATGCAGGATCAGATGGAGAAAAGACGGAAAAATAGAATTATTTTGAGTCGCAGATATAGCGACACTTGATTTAGGTGGAAAAAAACTGGAAGTTCACACTCCGGAAAGAGTAATGTTATAAGTAATACCGGATGGCTCATGACGATAGATATAATTAGTTCTTTTAAAGTTGTCTGTGATTCGTATGTAATCTACATCACCCAAGCAAGTCCCCTGCTTCAATTGCGAAAAGCAATAAGCAGTGGGTGGGGACTTGCTTGTATCAGGAGGAGTGCAAGCTCCTTCTGATAAACTGCGGAGCAGTTATTCGGTGTAGAGCCGCGTAGCGAAGCGGATTGCGAATATCCGCTTGACAATAGGAATGAGGAGAAAAAATGGAAGCGTTACAAGAAAAGAAGTAGAGGATTTGATTGGCGTAGGAACAACGAAAGCATCAAATAGAATAGATTTCTGCACAATTATACTTATTTCTGTATCTCCCAAATGCGGAGATACAGGAGTAATTTACAGGATCGCTTCCTTATCCATCTGGCAGCGTTTATCCAGGTGGCGGTTGATCAGAAGCAAGAATACAACTGTTGAGAGGACAGAAGAGATTCCGTCAGCAACAGGTTCTGCGAAAAAAGTCGCTTTTGCACCAAAGAAAGAGGGCAGGACAGCTGCACTGATCACAAAAAGAGATTTTCTGGTAACGGAGAGCGCAAGTCCTGTCTTTGGACATTCCAGGGCAGTCAGCCCGTCTACAAAGACATACTGGAAGCTTAGCGGAATGATCATCAGTGTATAGGTACGGATGGTCCAGACAGAGAATCTGATATACTGTGGATCAGTGGTAAACAGAAGAACAAAGTACCGGGGAATGAACCGGGAGAGAAGGAACATGATGGTGGTAAAGATAAGCATTACTCCCAGAATGTTCCTTTCTGCGTCTTTGACCCTGTTTACGCATCTGGCACCGTAATTGTAGCTCAAGATTGCCTGTGTACCTCCGCTGATCCCGATCATAGGTGAGGTGATCAGAAGCAGATAGCTTTGAGCAATGGTGGCACAGGTGATCAGCATATCGCCCTGGGAAGCACCGCCATATTTCTGGAGCACTGTATTCATAAAGATCAGTATCAGGCTGTCTGTGGCCAGGATCAGAAAAGGAGAAAATCCCAGGGAAAGGATTTTTTTTATGACTTTTAAGTTGTATTGTCCGAAGGTAATCTTTACAGGAACCTTTTTTCCTAACAGGAAGGTCATTGCAAAGATGCAGGAGAGTATCTGCGAAATAACCGTTGCAATGGCAGCGCCGGAAATTCCCATATGAAAACCAAAAATAAAAATCGGGTCTAACAGGATGTTACATCCTGCGCCGATCAGTACGGTAAACATTCCTACAAGGGGAAAGCCCTGACAGTTGATAAAGTAATTAAGCCCTGTAGCCATCAGTGCGAAAAAGGTACTTGTTGTATAAATGGTCAGATAGGTATTGGCAAAGGGAAAAGTAGCCCCACTTGCGCCAAACCACATAAGCAGTTTATCTTTTAGAAGAAGAAAACTGATAGTCAGCAGAACAGAAAAAATACTGAGCACCAGAAAAGAATTCGCCAGTACCTGTTCTGCTTTTTTATGATTTTTTTCTCCCATTCGGATTCCCATGGTAATGGAACCTCCGATTCCTACCAGAGTGCCAAAAGAAGTGAGAAATGTAACGATAGGACCGCATACCCCTGCACCTGCAAGAGCCAGTGCACCATTTTGGGAAATATGTCCGATATACATCCTGTCAATAATGCTGTAAAGTACATTGACAAATTGCGCGGTCATAGAAGGGATGGCAAGCTGGAGCACCAGAGTGCGTACGGGTGCCTTGCCAAGATTTGCTGTTGTGTTCATTTTAATTTTCCTCATCCATTCGACAGGGACTGCCGCATCTGTATGTGCAGCAGCCCCTGTTATTAATCATTGTCAATTCTAACAGATATGGACAGAAAAAGCTATAATATTTGAGATAAAAAAGACATAAAAACCTGCTAACAAAAGTTATGCGGTCTTCTGTACAGCCAGAGCTTTGATTTCTTCTAAGGTCAGGTCTGTAAAAGCGGCAATATCTTCGTAAGTGAGTTTACCGGAAGCCAGCATACGCTTAGCAATTTCAATGCGTTCAGCTTTTCGCATATTTTCCATTTCTCTGCACATAGTCAAAACTCCTTCCTCATCTTCTTTAAAATAACGTACCCTGTCAGCAAGTATTTTATAATACATATCTTTCGGATCAGTACAGGAAAAATCGTGCATTAGTTTTCCGAGTTCGGTTTCATTTTTAATTTGGGAATTTACATAAATAATATGAGCTTCATCACCAAATGGTTCGCCGGTTTCCTGGATGATGCGGTCAACATGATAAATTGGAAGCCCGGCTTTTAATACATTATTTTCGGTAATAAAAATCACATAGGTTTCAGTGTGGGCATCATATTTATCGCCAGCTTCAGTGATATTGGCATCTATAAGACTGCTATTATATCTTGCACGTTTTGCACCGGCACCACGATCACTTCTTTGGATTTCTATATTATAAGTGCGGTTATTGGTATCGACAGCTAATATATCCAGGCGAACAGAACGTCCCTGTAAATTTTTTATATCATATTGTCCCTGCACAGACTGTACTTTAAGGTCATGCCTTTGCAAAATGATTTGAAGTAGAAATTCAGCACATGTCTTATCTTCAAAAACTTTACTCATAAAATCATCGTCTAAAAGGCGGAAACCTCTAAGGCGTTGTAGATCTTCTTTATGTTTTGTTCAAAATCTAGTGCTTCTTCTGTATTATTCATTGTGAAAACACCACCTGCTTTCCTTTAAAATGGGATATAGTGAACATGAATTTCTATATCATTATTTTAACATGACAAATAGTAATCCTCAATACCTCAATTTAAAAAAGCCAAATACCGATGAAGAATCAAGGGGAAATATAGAGAGGGATTACCTTAATATTCATCCAACAGTTAAAGAGATGTTGAATGAAATTAATGATTTACAAATAGAAATTCATCCGATTTTTGGTTTTAAAAAATGTGTAGAAGCAATAGAAGCAGAGTATCCAGTTAAAATTGTAATACATAAAGAGATCCCAGGAGACTTTTATTCAGATGACGAAACAATACAATTAGTATATGAGTTATATGACCAAAGAGTTGATAAAGGTATTTGTTGTGTTTTTCGTTATAATAATTTGCTAGCAAAGAATGTATTGCCAAGCTATGTTTGCGATTATAAAAAACGAGTCGGGTTATTTCAAAGATCTGTGGATTTAGTATAGGTTTTTATTCTGAGGGAGTATTTTTGATTTTGCTTGCTTTGTGTGATGAATTAGAAAAAGTGAGGTAATAACAAAGAAAAGGATTTGCAAAAATCAAGTTGATATATTTATATTAGAATAGTAATATTATGTTAACAACAGACAACAAGAGTGTCTGTTAAGCATTAAAGTAAGATGTTGTGCCAGAAAGCAGTATCTTAGTAGCTTAATATGGGTTTTACATTTACCGCAAGCTGGCTAGAGAGAAATTCTTGAAAGAAAATGTTAAAAGGCTCTGTTTGAACACAGGGCCTTTTTAAGTGAAAAAATTTTATTTTATTTGGATTTGCAGGAGATGACAAGCAACGAATCTGAAAAAATATACACAACTATTAGTGAATGTGTCGAATGAAAACCTTAGATAAGAATAGTAAAACCTTGCAGGTAGGCAAAGGGTAAGATATAATCAATATATATTAGACAAAGAAGGTGACGCAGTGAAGGTCGATTTTATAGAATTAACGAATTTTAGAGGTATTCAAAAACAAAGAATCAGGTTTAAAAATAAGAATTTTGTTGCGTTGATTGGTGATAATGCTAGCGGAAAGACAACAATCCTGGAGGGAATCACAAAAGGATTTGTACCGGTATTGAGAACAATTAATGTAGAAGCAATGAAAGAATGTGATCTGGCAAATAAGGATATAAGAAATGGAGCCAATGGCACAACAGTTACATTGGGGATAACATTGGATGGTGAAAAATATGTCTGGACAAATAGACGTAGACTTTCATCACAGCAGCCGTTTGAAAATAATGGAGATGTAAAAGTTGAAGATGTCAAGTCTTTAAAAGAATTAAAGGCAAAATATTCTCAATGTGTTGAAGAGAGAAAGTTGCCGTTAATTCTTTACTATGGAACAGATAGGATTATACGAGAAGTGCCACAGAGAGGTCATATAAAAAACTTTCAGGTAACAGATGCACTCAGAAATTGTTTTGATAACGTTAATTATTTTAGAGATTTTTATGATTGGTTTAAGACAGAAGAAGATATTGAACTTCGGGGACTCCGAGAGAATCCAGAATATAAAAATCCTAAATTAAATTGTGTCAGAACAGCTCTGGAAAGAATGATAAAGGGCTATTCCAATTTAAGAATCGAGTTGGCACCGGCCAGAATGGTGATGACGAATGCAGATGGGGTAGATCTTCAGATTGATCAGTTAAGCGGAGGGTATAAAGCAGTCTTATCAGTTATTGCAGATATTGCAAAAAGATTGTCCATGGCGAATCCGGATTCTCAAAATCCATTAGAGGAAGATGCTGTTATTTTGATAGATGAACTAGATTTGCATTTACACCCAAAGTGGCAGAAAGAAATAGTTGATGATTTAAAGAGGACATTTCCTAATTGCCAGTTTATTGTATCAACGCATTCACCATTTGTTATTCAGTCATTAAATGCAGAAGAGTTATTTGATATTAAAACGATGCAGTATGCAAAAGAAGAAGGCAGCTATAAAGGTTGGAGTATAGAAGCTATTCAGGAACACAAGATGGGTGTAGAACCTAAAACCGCTATTTTTAATCAGTATCTGGAAGAATTTTCATCTGCTATGGATGATGAGAACTATGAAAAAGCCAAAACACTTTATAAAGAATTAAAAGAAATGGTGAGTCCAGGCAGCCATGAAAGCAAGATTTTAAAATTGGATATGGAGATGATTGAAGCAGATGATAAAGCTTGAACGAGGGAAAATACCAGATGAACTCACAGATGAAGTCTGTGAAGAATTAAAAAGGCTGTATGCAGAAATAGCTAATTACTTAGTGATAAATAAAAATTTGTATATGTTTTTGGTATACGACTGCCAATAAAAGATTAATGAACAGAATGTAATTGGATTATGTCATTATGTAAATGAGAGAGAAAAGAGGAAGGAGAAATCCATACCCAGTAAAGGACAAAGGATGAATATTTTAATAATAGGAAATGGATTTGATTTGGCACATGGTTTGCCCACGAAATATGCGGATTTTTTGAAGTTTATAGATTTTTTTTACAAGCATAAGGCACAAGAAAGTTCAAGATTAGAACTGATTGCGGGAGAGGATATCCATTGCTATAAGTATTTTACAGACCTATTTAATAGCAAACAAGATTCTGAATTTGATCAGTATTTATATGATCAATCAAGAAAAACAATTCATGAGTTAAGTGATTTGTGCAAGGATAATGCATGGATTAAATATTTTTCAGAGGTGTATAAAAGCAGAGAGCAAAAAGGGAAAGACGGGTGGATTGACTTTGAAAGTGAAATTTCCCTGATTATACAGACATTCAACAGTGTAAGCAGGGATATACAAGAGACCATACAAAAGGGAGGCGTAGGAACGGTGCTTTCACAAAGGCAATTAAACGTTCTTGCACTATTTTTGGAAAAGATGGATAGTTCATCAGGAATGGCGACCCATGTCTGGAAAAAAGAAGAAATTGACTTTTGGAAACAGAAACTTCTGGAAGATCTGAATAAACTTACACGTGCACTTGAAATTTATCTCTCAGATTATATTAGCAATTTTATGCTGGGAAATGGACTGCCAGATATAAAAAACTTGCCATATTTGGACAAAATTTTATCGTTCAACTATACATGTGCATATCAGAGGATATACGGAGAACATCCGTTTTTGGAGTTTGATTATGTGCATGGAAAAGCTGATTTAAGGAATGATATCCAATCTACAAATATGGTGCTTGGAATTGATGAATATCTGGAAGGAGATGCGAGAGATAAAGACCTCGAATTTATAGAATTTAAGAAATTTTTTCAAAGAATACATAAGGAAACAGGGGGGTATATGAAGGCTGGCTTGAGGAAATTCAGTCTGAGAAAAAAATATATGAAATATCAGCAATCGTTAAAGAGAATGGAATAGTTAAAAAGCATCACAGAGTAGTTAAGTACCATAAAGTTTTTATATTTGGACATTCATTAGATATTACGGATAAGGATATATTAAAAAAATTTATTTTAAACGAAAATGTTAAGATAATAATTTTTTACACTGATAAAGAGGATTATAAAAAGAAGATTATCAATCTGATAAAAATTATAGGGCAGGATGAATTGGTAAAGAGAACGGGTGGGAAAAATAAAACAATAGTGTTTCAAAAGATAAATACGTGCACATTGGAATCTGATTCCATGAGGGAAAAATAAAAAAGAATAAAGCATGGGAAGATTTGTGAATCCAGACAATAGTGCATTTCAGTTTGCTCTGAATTCCAGAATATATGTGGATAAGACAGATATTATTAGTATGCACGATGGAGAAAGAGATGAAGAAATGTCTTGTCAATGATTGACAATCGGTAGTATATCTGCTATATTAAGACATATATCTGAGAAAAATCGTTAACCGTTCGGTTATTTAATTTCCCTGTGTGACAATATGATAGAAATGATATTCAGAAAAACATGACATATTAAAAGTAAAGGGTGATAAGATGCTTACAATTGTAAATGGAGTTACATCTAAACAGGTGCTTGCAAATGAAATTATAAATCTTTTGGAAACAATGGGATTAGACGGATATTTTTATTTGGGCTACCCTGTTTTAGGGGGAATTGATGGAAAAATTAAAGTTGATGCATTGTTAGTGAGCGAACAGACGGGTATTGTGCTTTTTGATCTGGAAACATTAGCAGAAGAAAATATGGAAGATAAAATTCAGTTATTGGATGAACTATATAATAATATGGAAGCCAAGCTGAAAAGATATGGATATCTGTCAAAAAGACGAGTTTTACAAGTGCCGATTAATGTACTGTCTTATGCACCCCTTTATAAAACGAAGAGTGATGAAATTTGTACATCAATAGAAGAAGTAAAGGAATATTTAGAAAGTCTGGAATGGAAACAGGGTGAAGAATATTATAAGAAATTACTGGAAGCGATTCAGATGATTTCACAACTGAAAAAAAGAGGTGGCAGAAAAAATCTTCAGAAGGCTTCGTCAAGGGGATCAAAATTAAAAGCAATTGAAGACCAGATTTCCTGCCTGGACAAGTATCAAAGTAAGGCAGTCATTGAAACGGTAGAAGGTGTTCAACGAATCCGGGGTCTGGCAGGATCGGGAAAAACAATTGTTCTGGCATTAAAGGTAGCATATCTGTATACTATGTATGAAAATAAGATGATAGCAGTTACATTTAACAGCCGGGCATTAAAGGGTCAATTTATTCAACTGATCACAAACTTTATTGTTGAAAATACAAATGAGGAACCTGATTGGAGCAGAATTAAAATAATTCATGCATGGGGAAGTAAAAATTCAGAAGGTCTGTATTTCAATTTTTGTAAGGCAAATAATCTAGTTTGTTATGATTATATGGATGCGTGCCAGAAATATGGAAGAAATTCATCTGCTTTTGACAGAGTATGTGAAGAAGCCGTAGAATCAGTAACGAATCCCCAGCCATTGTATGATGTGATTTTAGTAGACGAAGCACAGGATTTTTCAAAATATTTTCTTCAGATGTGTTATATGTCACTCCCACATGAAAGCCGTATGCTTGTATATGCATATGATGAACTCCAAAGCCTGGATAACAAAAACGTTGAATCTCCGGAAGACATTTTTGGATACAGTAATGGACGGCCGAATGTAGTGCTTGATAACAGTAATGGTAAGGCGGAGGATATTGTCTTATCAAAATGTTATCGTAATTCAAGACCAGTTCTTATTACAGCACACAGCCTGGGATTTGGAATTTACAGAAAAAAAGAGGCACGGGAGGAAACATCGTTAGTTCAATTATTTGAAGATAAACAGTTATGGGAAGATATTGGATATACAGTGAAAGAAGGTGTGATCAGAGATGGAGAATTTGTAACGCTATATAGAACAGAAGAAACAAGTCCTGCATTTTTAGAGGATCATTCGTCAATTGACGATCTTATACAATTTAGAAGATTTGAAAATAATGTACAGGAAGCGGATTGGATAGTTGAAGATATCGAAAAAAATCTGCATGATGAAGAATTAAGATATCAGGACATTATGATCATTCACCCTGATCCCAAAATTACGAAGAGTTACGTGTCACATATCCGTGTTAAATTAATGGAAAAGGGAATTAAATCGCATATTGTTGGGGTACAGACAACACCAGATGATTTTTTTCAGGAGGATTCTATTGCAATCTCTCAGATTTACAGAGCAAAAGGAAATGAAGCAGCAATTGTTTATCTGATAAATGCGGATCTTTGCGCAAGAGGCATCAACTTATCAAGAAAACGAAATATTATATTTACTGCTATGACAAGATCGAAGGCATGGGTACGGGTTAGCGGAATCGGAGATGATATGGATCTGTTAATACAGGAGTTTAACAGCGTTAAGGAAAGGAATTTTCAATTAGAGTTCACGTACCCGGACAAATCACAACGAAAGAATATGAGAATTATTCATAGAGACATGACTCAAAATGAATTAAGAGATATCAGAAAAAGCAATTCTAATCTGGCGGATATTACCAGTAAACTTGCAAATGGAGAAATTCGAAAAGAAGATTTAGATGAAGATACTGTGAATCGCTTAAAGGATGTGCTGTATAATTGAAAGAACAAGAAAAAGTATTTCGAGAGTTAAAGAAAGTTACAAGGGAATTGATCAGATGTGGACTGGCAGAAGAATATAACTATCCTGTAATTCAACAAATGGATATTGTATGGGAAAAATATCAAAATATTTCGTTATATTTAAGGAATATGGATTACAGTACAATTTATGATGAAATAGAAAAAAATCATAATTATAATGTTAAATTGCCAGATGGCGGTATCATACAGTTGATGTATCGCTTTAATAGAACGGGAAAAGAATTGATTTCGCACAGATTGGGGTATTATCCATCACCGTCGTATGAACTTTATCAGAATGATCCGGAATTATACGATGTTGACTATATTTACGGAGATATTTTAAATAAATCTGTATTGCCTGTGATTATTCGAGCTGATTACAATCGAGATCCGGAGGAGAGCGAACTGCATCATCCATATTCACATATTACTTTAGGGGGATATAAAAATTGTAGAATTCCTGTAGATCGTCCAATATCACCGATGAAATTTGTGAAATTTATTATGGAACATTTTTATTATGTTCCGAGTTCACAGTTGGAATTCAATTTTGAAATTGAGGGTATAGTAGCTTTCGAAGAACATATTGCAGAAAAAGACATAAATAGGAGCAGAATAATAGTATGAAAATGGAGAATGAAATATGGAAATTGTTAGAGAATCTATATTCATACAAACAGCTATAAAATTATAGTGTAAATTATAGTAGAAAAGTAATTGACATATTCATGGTGGCAAGTTAATATAATATTAACAACAGGCAACATGAGTGTCTGTCAAGCGTTGAAGTAAGGTGTTGTGCCAGGAGGCAGTGCCTTACCAGCTTTATAAGGGTTTAGCATTTACCACAATCTGGCTAGGGAGCAAAAGCTCTCAAAAGAAAATGCTGGGAGGCTCTGCCAAGTGCAGGGCCTTTCTTAATTTTATTATGAAAATAAAGGGAGTTGCGGAAAATATAGATGAGAACAGTTGTTGATTGTGTATCATCATTTATTCCTCTCTTATCAACAATCAACAGAGTATGAAATTGTTCTGGGAAGAAAAAATGTTGCGGTTAAACTTATAATAACGTTTGATAAGAAGGACTGTTTTCATTTGATGGGATTACAGGATTACATATATTATACGACAGATTGAAAAAAGATGTAAAATAGCAAGATTGCCTGATGGAAAATATTTATTCCATCAGGCAATCCTATGTAAACATTTCTTTAGTTTTGATTATTCTGCAGATTCTTTAGAAACAGAATTTTTCTTTTTTCTGGATTTACCAGAAATCATTTTATGACCGGAGTAGATAGCCATAATCATGCAGAGAAGAGAGCTGCAAGCAAAATATTTGTGAGCAGTTTTCATGTTTTTATAGCCGGTATAAAAGGTTCCAATCATGGCTGCCAATGCACCAAGTGACCAATATTTATGTGCTTTCATTTGAATATACCTCCTGCGTTTTTTTATATAATACCTCTTTTTAGAAAGCATGAAAACAGGAAATTTATAAATTCTGTTCTTTCTCAATCTGCTGTTCCTGTTCGTAGCTCTTCCCAAGGATCATATCAATATTGGCAGACACGGTACGAAACTCCCGTTCATAATTCCGGCGGTTAGAAAAATCTTCCCGTTGCATATTTCGCAATTCAATAAGTCGGTCTTTTTCAGCATAGAGGGATTTCGTGGAAGGCAGCTTATTTCCGACAGATTTTTCTTTCAGTGTTCGGAGAGCTGTATCATAAAGAGAAACTTTTTATTTTTATGGTAATAGCTGTTTAGTTTCTGACATTCAGATTACAAACCTGTCTGCGGCAGAGTTATTGATGCCGTATGAAGTCTTTCGGAAAAATTTCTTTGCACATATGAACGAATTGGAAATAACTCCCGGGAAGGTACGGTTGGATGAGGCTATCCGTCTGATTGTTTGTCAGATGAGTGATTTTTTGGTTCCTTATGTGATTAGCATAAATTAAGTCTGCGAAGCAAACGATACTCCTTGGGCTTTGCACAAGGAGATTCATATTTATTGTATTTTGCAGTGTATTACTGGACGCGGAGTGAACAGTAACCAGTAAATAAACAATTTATTGACAAATAACTGACCAGATGTAATAATACCACTCAGAGATAGTATTTGGACTCAAAACTATACTCTGGCTGAAATCACTGGAATCTTATATAAAAGCAGCCAGCCGGAATCCGGAAACGGGAACGGAGGGATGTATGTAATTTTAAAAGATACGAGCCGGTATTTATGATACAAAAAATCAGATTTCCAATAATCTATGGAATAGTAAAACATATTTTATGTATCAGAAACAGGACTCAATATACAGGGAATCAATCAGAAGCGTTTCAGGGTCAAAGTGTATCCTGATGCGCTTTTTTGCAGATCATAAAGGTACATTTCCTTTTTATGGTGCTGCTTGACTCTGATTTTTCCCGCAGGAAAGGACTATATAAGATGACAATAGAAATGTTAAAAGGAAAAATCCACAGAGCAACTGTTATCCAGGCTGAACTGGATTATGTGGGAAGCATTACTGTGGATGAAGAACTGCTGGAAGCTGCCGGAATACTGGAATATGAGAAAGTTCAGATTGTAGATGTGAACAATGGCAGTCGATTCGAGACATACACAATCTGCGGAAAACGCGGAAGCGGTATGATCTGTCTGAACGGAGCAGCAGCAAGATGTGTAAGCACAGGTGACAAGATTATCATCATGGCTTACGCAGGATATGAGCCTGAAGAGGCACGCACTCATAAGCCTGCAGTTGTATTTGTAGATGAAGAGAATAAGATCAGCAGAGTGACCAATTATGAGAAACATGGTCTGCTGAAAGACATGGCCTGAAAACGTTGATATCAGATTAGAGGCTGTCATAAGATGAAAGTGAATTCAGAAAAGAGGCTATCTCAAAATCTATGATACCGGTCCATTGACCGAGAAAGAGGAGATAACAATGCAGGTAACAAAAACAGTAGAAGAAACAAGAAAACAGATCAAAGCATGGAAAAAAGAAGGTAAAACTATAGGTCTTGTTCCAACAATGGGATTTCTTCATGAGGGACATGCAAGTCTGATCAAAAAATGCAGAGAACAGAACGACATTGTAGTTGTGTCTGACTTTGTCAATCCAACACAGTTTGGTCCGACAGAGGATCTTGAGGCATATCCAAGAGATTTCGAACGCGACAGCAAACTCTGTGAAAGTCTTGGCGCAGACCTGATCTTCTGCCCTGAACCTTCTGAAATGTATCATGATCCCCATGCATTTGTAAGTATCGATACATTATCTGAGACACTTTGTGGAAAAACACGTCCTATCCATTTCAAGGGTGTGTGCACAGTTGTAACCAAGCTGTTCCATATTGTAGCCCCGGACAGAGCATATTTCGGACAGAAGGATGCTCAGCAGCTGGCCATCATCCGCAAAATGGTCCAGGATCTGAATTTTGATATAGAAATCGTAGGCTGCCCGATTGTCCGTGAAGAGGACGGACTGGCAAAATCCTCCAGAAATACATATTTAAGCGATGAAGAGAGAAAGGCTGCTCTCTGTCTGTCCAGATCCGTAAAACTCGGACAGGAAATCATTCACGCAGGCATTTCCGCAGAAGAACTTCTCGGCAAAATGCGTGCAGTGATCGAGGCAGAGCCTCTGGCAAAAATCGATTACGTTTCCATGGTAGATGCACTTACCATGCAGCCTGTGGAAAAAGCTGATCATAATGTTCTCGTAGCAATGGCTGTCTATATTGGCAAAACAAGACTGATCGATAACTTCAGCTACGAGGTATAATATATGGAAAATATTTTAAAGAAAATAGGAAAAATCAGCAGTTTTGCATCCAGATATATTGGAATCATCATCATTGCCTTTTCATGCCTTGCCTTTTTCTGGAGGGATGGATTTGCATGGATGACAAATTATACATCTGTTTTTCTGGGCGTGATCATGTTTGGTATGGGACTGACAATACGTCTGGAAGACTTCCGGGCAATTTTTTCCAGACCAAAGGAAGTGATCATTGGCGCAGTTGCACAGTATACGATCATGCCAGTCGTAGCCTGGGTATTGTGTAAAATTATGAATCTTCCCGCAGATCTGGCTCTGGGTGTGATTCTTGTGGGATGCTGTCCTGGTGGAACAGCCAGCAATGTGATTACCTATATTGCAGGCGGTGATGTTGCACTTTCAGTAGGAATGACCATCGTTTCCACTCTGGCTGCTCCTGTTATGACTCCATTTCTTGTGTACATTCTGGCAGGTGCCTGGGTGGAAGTATCCTTCTGGGCAATGGTACTTTCTGTTGTAAAAGTAATTCTGGTTCCTGTACTTCTTGGAATCCTTCTCCGTACACTTGCAGGAGATCATGTAGATAAAGTTTCAGATGTTATGCCATTGATCTCTGTTGTAGCCATTGTTATGATCATTGGCGGAATCGTGGCAATTAATGCAGAGAAAATCTTAAGCTGCGGAGTTCTGGTCCTTGGCGTTGTTGCGATCCACAATTTCTGTGGTATGATGCTTGGGCTCCTTGCAGCAAAAATTTTCCATGTAGAATATACACGGGCAACAGCTATAGCTATTGAAGTGGGCATGCAAAACAGCGGACTGGCAGTTTCTCTGGCAGCAGCTAACTTTGTAGCCAATCCACTGGCAACTCTTCCAGGTGCTATTTTCAGTGTATGGCATAATATTGCAGGCTCCATCTTTGCAGGAATCCGCCGTTCCGGCGTAGAAAACCGGACACGCACAGGTGAAAATGGTGTGTCAGCAGCATAAATAACAAGGGAACGTAGAAAACAAAATCAGGAAGTTCACGTTTACACTACGCCATGTTTTGAGACATTTACGGTTTGTAATATATAAACTGAAGGAAGCCTATACCGGGCTTCCTTTTTAAATATCAGGGGAGATCGAGGTCTCTTATCTTCAAATATTCCACAAGCTTAAAAGACATTCTCAACAGAAACTCTGTCATGGGATCGTTTAAATCGGCTTTACCTATTTCAATGATTTTTTCCATTCGATAAGCCAGCGAATTCCTGTGAATACACAAAATGTTAGCTGTTTCCTTATTGTTATGGAAACACTGTAGATATACCTCAAGTGTATGGTAAAGTTCATTTCCCGTTCTCTGGTCATATTTATTCAGTCTGTAAAGGGCAGGGTGGATATAATCTGCAAGTTTTTCTGGTTCTTTGATCTTGTTCATCATTTCGTAGAACTCAATTTCAGAATACCGATGAATTTGATGCTCCATCGGATACCTTTGATCCCATGATATTTCCTTCTTAAGGTTATCAGGGATTCTGTGATTCCATTCAAGAACTGTCCGCGCCTGCTGATAAGCTCTGTAAAATTCATCCATTTTTGAAAAAACCAGGGAGATTCCTACATCCAGATGATACTCTGCCATCGTTTTAAGCATTATTTTTTGAGTATCTACAAATATAACAGAACTCTGATCTGGTACAAGAAGGACTAGTGCATTGTCGTGGACAGTCATATATGCTTCCGGAAAGATATGTCGGATCACAGGATAAAGCTGCTGCTTTAATTTATTTTCCTTCAAAAATGTCTTCGGTTGGATACAAAGTGCATACATTGCATCAGATACTCGAAGATGAGAAATGGAATCTGCCAATATATCAGCCGGAGTTCCAATCAGCAGGGCTTCAAGAAGCTGCTGGTCCGCACTGGTGTACTGAAACAGTTCAGGATGATAATGTCCAACTACAGAGCTGATTGCCCGGCTTACATCACTCATAGCTGCTAAGTGTTCTGCGGTAAAAGGGATATTGTTTTCTATCATCAGAACAAAACCAACCTGAACACCGTTTAAAAACACTTTCGAACTACATTTACGATATGGTGATTCCGGGCAAGATACTTCAACAGCCTCAATGCTGGCTGAAGCCCCCTGGACAGCTTCCAATGACATTACATTTTTAATGAAATCGTATGTACAATATCCACGTTCAATATTCTTTTTCCATAATTTATCCGTAACCGGAATTGATGTAGAATATGACAGGATACGGAATTTCTTGTCACAAAATACCAAGGAATATCCTAATTTGATGGATGCAGAGTTAATCACTTCATCCAGGCTATGGGAAGAGTGGCCTTTTTGAACCAGTTCTTCATATAAACTAACCTGTTCATGTGTCTGAAGAAACTGTTTTGCTGCATTAAAAACTGCAAAAAGCTCTTTTGCCTGTACTGTTGCACGATCCGTACAGGAATAAGGAAAAAGATAGTTTTCTCCACGAACAAGGATACATTGAGAAGGCTGCATATCAGGAGACAAAACATTGGGATAACCAAAATAGACAATATCTGTGGCGTATCTTGTTTGAGTGCCATCCAGCAGCTCTACATCTCGTATTTCATGAAGATCAGTAGAACAATTTAGTATTATGTTAAAATTTTTTTCATTTTTTAAATAATCAATAAGATCGGAAAACAGCATTTTCATACTCCTCTTTACAATTCTTTGTGCATAATGCACAGTGTTTTGCTGATTATTATTAATTATAGTGCATTGTGCATAAATACACAATGTCTTTTTTATATTTATGCCGTTGCTTTTTTAACAAAGAAAATGTTATTTTTAAGCCATAATAATCAAGGGACACAAGTAAAGGAGGGTGTATATGTATCAGGAAATTTTTAAACAGGGAAAAATTGGAAATATTACACTTAAAAACCGACTTGTAATGTCACCGATGGGTACAAGCCTGGCGGAGATGGATGGGTCTCCATCGGAAGACATGATTGCATTCTATAAGGCACGTGCAATTGGTGGCGCAGCGCTTATTATTCCGGAGATTGCAAGGGTAAACGATCTGCATGGTGCAGGGATGATGCGTCAGCTGTCTGTTTCAAAAGACAGACATATCGAAGGTCTTGCAAAGCTTGCAGAAACAGTACATAAATATGGGACAAAGATATTCATCCAGCTGCATCACCCTGGACGTGAAACAGTAACTGCTCTTACAGGCGGCCCGGTAGTATCTGCTTCAGCAATACCGTGCAAATATCTTCAGCAGGAAACAAGGGCTCTTTCAACAGAAGAAGTAAAAGCTTTGATCCAACAGTTTATCTCAGGTGCTGTACGAGTAAAAAAAGCGGGTTGCGATGGAGTAGAGCTTCATGCGGCTCATGGGTATCTATTACAACAGTTTCTTTCCCCTTACACAAATAAACGCGAAGATGAGTATGGTGGTTCCTTTGAAAACAGGCTTCGTATGATCACTGAGATCATAAATGGAATCCGCGTACAGTGTGGACCAGACTTTCCAATCGGTGTCCGTTTAAGCGTGGAAGAATTTCTGGATAAGACAGGAGTAACAGAGGATTATATCCATATCCAGGATGGAGTTAAGATTGCAATGGCGCTTGAGAAATGCGGGATTGATTTTATTGATGTGTCTGTTGGTTTATACGAAACAGGAAGTGTATGTGTAGAGCCGATCTCCTTCCCCCAGGGTTGGAGAAAAGATCTGATCAAGGCTGTAAAAGATCACGTTTCTATTCCAGTGATAGGAGTTTCCTGCATACGTGAACCACAGGTAGCTGAGAGCTTTTTGAAAGGAGGTATTGTTGATTTTGTCTCCATGGGAAGAAGCTGGCTCGCAGACGAACAGTGGGGACTCAAGGTACTTGAAGGAAGAGAGAATGAAATTTGTAAATGTATCAATTGTCTGCGCTGCTTTGAGAGCCTGAATGCATGGATGGGCGCGGGTATTCCGGCGGAATGTGCAGTTAATCCACGTGCATGCCGCGAACGTCTTTATGGAAATGCAGAATATGACACTCAGGAACATAAGGTAGTAGTTGTGGGTGGCGGTCCATGTGGTATGATCGCTGCTAAAACACTTGCTGAACGCGGCATGAAGGTAACACTGGTTGACCGCCAGAGTGAGCTTGGAGGTACGATAAACCTTGCAAAGAAGCCTCCTTTCAAAGAACGTATGGGCTGGATTGCTGATTATTATAATGTTGAATTTGAGAAACTTGGAGTTGAATTAAAACTTGATATGGAAGCGACTGCGGATAAAATTGCAGAAATGAATCCGGACGCGGTGCTTGTAGCAACAGGTTCTAAATCTGTCATTCCAGGATCTATTCCCGGAATAACTGGAGAAAATGTATATACAATCGAAGATATTCTTTCCGGAAAAGCCGGACTGAAGAATAAAAAAGTAATGATCATCGGAGCAGGTGTTACGGGACTTGAAACAGCAGAATATCTCTGTTACGAAGGAAATACTGTTGTACTTGCGGATATGCTTGACAAAGTTGCTCCTAATGCAAATCATACAAATGTTGCAGATGTATGTGGAAGATTGAAAGAATACAATGCCCAGTTCATGATGGCACATGCCCTTAAAGAGATCAAAAAAGATGGAGTTGTTCTTGAAAGATTGAACGATAAGATAAATGTGGAAGTCGCTGCAGATGCTGTTGTTCTTTCACTTGGTTTCCGCCCGGACAACCATCTTGTTGAAGAATTAAAAGAAAAAGGAATCCATGCTCAGGCTATCGGAAATGCTGTGAAAGACGGTACGATTGCTCCTGCATCCAGAAGTGGTTTTGAAGCAGCAAGAAAATTGTTTAAGACATCTGTCAAAACTCCAAGCTTTATCACCGCTCCGGAGGAAATGCCTAATTTCGGTAAGATCTCTCTTATGAAAAATCAGGAGGGAATATATCTTGCATACCTTACCGATCCTGCGGCGGTTGCAAAGGTTCTGCCTGCACCGTTAAAACCATTTTCCGTGCCTGTAGTTACGGTATCTGTGTGCCATGTTAAGGAGCCTACCTTTGCTGATGATTATTATGAAGCAATCCTTGGTGTTTACTGTACATATGGAACACAGCTTGGATTATATCCAATAGGGCTTGTACTTGGGGGAACTGGTGCAGAAATGGCAGTTCAGTGTGGACGTGACAATGGATCAATTCCAAAGAAACTGGGATCTGAATTTGTAATCCGTCGAAACAATGATCATGTGACCGCTCAAGTCTGCCGTCGTGGTACTGAACTTGTAAATATTGATCTCAAGATTGGTGAATATAATAACGCAATGACCGGAATGCTGTATCAGTTCCCAGAAGCCGGTAAAAAGACATATGGCGGTGGTTTCTACTTTCACCTTGACCGCGAACCGGATAAAGAAGGAAAATCACATTTCCAGAATGGTGCTCTGCTTCAGAATCTCTGTGAATACAATTACCATTCATGGGAGCCTGGTTTTGCAGCGATTAAATTACAATCGTCCATTGATGATCCATGGGGAGAACTTCCAATCAGAACAGTCATTGGAGGTGCGTATTCCTCAAATGATCTGATGGTTCATAAACTGAATTTATGTGAAGAGATTGACGCAGATGTTCTGGCACCGTATCTGCTTACCGCACGGTATGACAGAACAGCATTCATGGAAACAGGAAGAAGATAAGGAGGGCATTGCCATGAAGTTTGAAAACAAAGTAGCAATCATTACTGGTTCAACAAGAGGAATCGGAAGAGCAACCGCAGAACTCTTTGCAAAAGAAGGAGCAAAAGTCATAGTTGTTGGAACAAAGGAAGAACTGGGAGAAAGCTGTGTGAATGCAATCAAGGCAGCCGGAGGAGAAGCAATTTTCTGTAAAACAGACGTGACATCTGATGAAAGTCTTGATAACCTGGTTAAAACAGCTCTGGACACCTACGGAAAAATTGACATTCTCGTAAATAATGCAGGAGTAGGCGGAACAACTGCCAATATGGATCAGATTACAATGGATGAATGGAACACCGTTCTTGCAACAAATCTCACAGCACCATTTGTTCTTTGCAAGAAAATAATCCCTATTATGGAAAAACAAGGGGCTGGAACCATCGTCAATGTAGCTTCCATGGCAGCAACCGCAGCAGGCCGCGGAGGGCTTGCTTACACTTCTGCCAAACATGGCCTTCTTGGACTCACCCGTCAGATGTCATTGGATCATGGACGTACAGGAGTGCGTATAAATGCTGTTCTTCCAGGACCGATTGCAACAGATATGATTGCACGTGTGCTTGCAATTCCACAGCATCCGGTAACAATGAAGATTGGAATGAGTCCGGCAAAACGTCCTGGAGAACCTATCGAAGTAGCACAGGCCATTGCATTCCTTGCATCAGACGAAGCTAGTTTCATCCATGGAGCAGCTTTGGCTGTAGATGGCGGATATACGATATTTTAAAAATAATTGATATGCATTAGAAAAAGGAGTCATTTGGACTCCTTTTTTCAGTCCTTAACTTCCAAAAATGAGTAGCCCTAACGAAAATAAAATTAAAAAAAGCCCGTATTTCTGCGGAAATTATTGCAAAAATACGGGTTTTGCTGTATAATAAATTTAGGGCTATATGAGCCTAAATAAAGGAGGCGAATATGTACCTGAAATCAAGAGTAAAAATACCAGATGTACATGGAAAATTGATCCGATTAAGAAGAGGGGATATCACATATATTAAGTATGAGTATGATCGCTATTATAATCCGGAGAAAAAATATACCTATCCACAGAGAGCAACTATAGGCAAGGTGTGTGCGGATGATGACACTATGATGATTCCTAACGAAGCCTTTCTGAAATACTTTCCAGATGCAGTTTTATCAGGTATGGAAGACCGAACAGAGCGCAGCAGCTGTCTGCGGGTTGGTACATATGCTGCAATACATAAGATAGTATCGGATTATTCGTTAGATAAGATGCTTGGACAGTTCTTCTCTGAGCGGGATATGGCATTACTGCTCGACCTTGCCTCTTACTCTATTGTAGAAGAAAGCAATGTAGCACAGCATTATCCGGATTACGCATACAATCATCCACTGTATAGTTCTGGTATGAAGATCCATAGTGATGCGTCAGTAAGTGATTTCTTTAAGAGCATCACTAAGGATAAGAGCACAGGCTTTCTGAATGAATGGAATGCAAAGAGGAATCGAAGGGAGCGTATTTATATTTCCTATGATTCTAGGAATAAGAACTGCCAGGCCGGAGAGATTGAACTGGCTGAATTAGGTCATGCCAAGGCAGATATCGGTTCAGCTATCATCAACTATTCGGTTGGATATGATCTTAAAAATAAAGAACCACTCTTTTACGAAGCTTATCCTGGAAGTATTAACGACGTATCACAGCTTAGGGCCATGCTTGGCAGGATCACTGGGTATGGCTATAAAAAAATCGGTTTCATTTTGGACAGGGGATATTTCAGCCGTGGAAATATACGCTATTTAGACGAATGTGGTTATAGTTTTGTGATCATGGCTAAAGGCATGTCTTCTTTCATAAGTGATTTGATCTTAGAGAACAAAGGAACGTTCGAAAATAAGCGTTCCTGTGATATGAACGCTTATGGTGTGTATGGAAAAACAGTACAAAAGACTTTATTTGAAGGTGATGAAAAAAAGAGATACATTCATATTTATCACAGTATTTCAAAAGATGCTGATGAACGGGAGAGTTTTGAAAACGCACTGAGAGAGCGGACAGCTTTGCTGATGTCGCATCAGAATGAAACAGTAGAGTTCGGTTCAGCTTACGAAAAATACTTTTATCTTCACTACGATAAAGATGGCGTGTTTTTATATCCGGAAGAAAAAACAACTGTGACAGAACGGGAAATATCATTATGCGGATACTTTGTTATTATCACATCCGAAAGGATGACAGCAAAGGAAGCACTGCATCTTTATAAGAGCCGTGATGTATCTGAGAAACTTTTTGCCTCTGATAAATCATTCCTTGGAAACAAGAGCATGCGTTCGCATACAAACGAAGGCGTTGAAGGACGGATTTTCACACAATTTATCGCACTGATAATCCGAAACAAAATTTATACTGCATTACAGGAAGAGAACGAAAAGCTTGAGAAGAAACAGAATTATATGACAGTTCCGGCAGTAATCAGGGAACTTGAGAAGATTGAAATGACACGCCAGACGGATAATATATACCGGCTGGATCATGCTGTAACAGCGAACCAGAAAGTAATATTGAAAGCCTTTGGACTGGATGCGAATAGTATAAAATACTTTGCATCGGAGCTGAGTAAGGAACTGAAAGAAGCAGAATAAGGAAGGAAAATAAAGATGGCAAGAACAAGAAAAACAAGTAAGGAAGCATTAGAAGAAAAGATTGAAAAAGCAGAGGTTGATGTGATCGCAGCAAAGAAAAAGTATGATCAGGCAACAGCAAATCTGAAAGAACTGTTAGGAAAGTGAGAATCAGTTATATGGAAAAAAATTATATCTGGCAGGGAGAGTATGGAAAAAGATCACACCTGAAAGCATCATTTAAAGAATTACTAAAAGAACAGGATTCATCTTCGTTGGAAATGCTGGCAATTTTTGTGAATAATAATCCATATAATTTTGAATTTTATATTGCGGTAGTTTATGATATCCCCAAAGAAGAACACGTAGAAAAGATGATAGGATTATTTGAAAATGCCGGGTTGGTTCTGAGAAATGATCTTACTTTTTTCATGTTTATGAATTCGATGAAAGATAGAAGATTTAATTCATGTGCTTTTCTGGGAGAACAGGATATTGACTTAAAATTTGAAAATATGTTTGATTTTGTGGAGATTGAAGATTTGAAGAAAAAGGGATATTATATGCAGCCATTTGGAAAAGAAAAACAGGTCTTTATCAGCCATTCTTCGAAGGATAAAAAGGATGTGGAAATGATAATTCCCTATTTAAATGGACAAGATCTACCAGTTTGGTTTGACAAATATAGTATTCCTGTCGGTGCATCAATTACAGAGCAGGTACAAAGGGGAATTGAAGAGTCTGATATGGTGATTTTCTGGGTGACAGACAATTTCTTGAATTCAAATTGGTGTCAGATGGAGATGAAAGCATATATTAGCAGAATGATACAGGAAAATATTCGAATATGTATTGTAATGGACGATGATATAGAAATTAAGAAACTTCCTTTATTTTTACGAGATATAAAACATATTCGAAGAGATCACCGATCGGTCATAGAAGTAGCGGAAGAGATTGCAGGAATTATCAAACATATGTAAAGATATATACATAAATAATGCTGGCATTTATCAACGATTTGTTTGCTGTTTTTCTCGATAATGTCGTGAATCAATGTTGCGAAGCTGTTTCCCTCCGTGCGGTAACGAACAAGATACTGCTTTGTAACGGGAAACATTTTTATGTAATGTAGTCCGTGACGATTTTTTGGTCTTGTCTGCGGACGAGGAGGCAGAGCAAAGTACTGATCTTTGGGTGCCGATGCGGGAATGTTTGAACGAATGGGAACAGCAAAGTCATAGCAGGCATCCTTGTATTTTAAACGGACAACTAGAACATAAGGTCTGGTTGATTTCTGTAGTACCTCTGAATCGCCGGTGTATTTGAGCAACAGCGCATTATTTATTGTAACGAGTTTCATGACTGGTTTTCCTTCCTAAAAAAGAAGAGCCTGCCTTTCGGCAAGCCCTTCCTACACGTAAGCGATATTCTACGCTTTGCAGCACCCCGTCGCTTGCGGAAGCTAAACATACACGTTCATCATATTCTAACCGTGATGACCGACAAGCCATTGACTCATTTATAGTATACTCAATAATCGCCGAAAATGCAACGGGTTCAAAAGATAATTTTTAGGATAATAAGCGGGAAGGTTACTGTTCAGAGGTATGCATAAGTCATTGTAAAAAATGACGAAATTTAATTTTTTATTTTGTGGATAACCATTCGCGGCAGGAAAAACTGTGTTTATAGTTTTTCCTGCTGTTCTTTTTGTCAAAAGTTATACACTAGATTCTAGTTTTGGGAACCCATTCTTGAAGCTTCAAGGTCTGCATGAATACTTTTTTTATTATAAAACAGCTATTTATCCACAGTCAGATTGACGAAAAGACACTTTCTGGTGATTCGCTTTTTTCTATGTTTCTGTTATACTTTTTCTCAAGAAAGAGAGGTTCACTTATGGATATTGATTTTAAAGAAGAACTTAGAAAACGTGATGGACTTCTTGCCGGTTATCTCAAACAGATTGAGATCCAGGAGGAATTTATACAGAAACAGAGAGAATTGATTGAATATCTGGAAGACCATATTTCAAAGATCACAGACATTATCAGCGGCGTTTGATTATAACTGTTCTGGAGGAAAACATATGCCTGATGCGTATGATCACATCTCACTTATATGTCGGCTGAAAGCCACACAGACAAAAAATAAAGAACTGGAATCCGGTGAACGGTATGTTAAGTTGAACGAACTCCACCAAAAGGAGTGCAGAGCCTATGAACATAAGATCCAGGCACTGCAGACGGAGGTAGCGGATGCCCATAAAGAAACGATCCGTGTCCGCAACTACTGGTTTCAGGTACTGCGTAATACTCTTGGTCAGACACCATGAAATGCCCGGGGATTTATATGAAGGATATTGATAAAAGTGCTTTGTAAGAATCAGGTAGTTTTGGTATAATTCATTGTAAATGAAAATATAACCGAATCAGGTAAGTCCTCTGCGGAGGTTGCAAAAAGCGATAAGCAGTGGGTGGGAACTTGCTTGTATCAGGAGGATTGTAAGCTCCTTCTGATAAACTGCGAATATCCGATTGACAGGCAGTTAAAATCAGGATTCATGAGATGGGGAGAGATAGATAGTGGACATTTATCAGATTATTATTACACATAATCGAAGCTGGACGATCAGGGAAATTATTGCTTTTGCAGTGGTTTTCCTGATGGCCGTTTTTCTGGCAGCAGTATTATTAAGGCTGCATAAAATAGTGATCATTCAGGCAGTCTGTGGACTGTTGCTTCTGACGTTTCTTGCAATTGTATTTGGTTCTACTGTTTTTACGAGGACTCCGGGGATCAGGCAGTATCAGCCGGAGGTATTCTGGTCATGGAAGGAAATCCTGGGGATTGGTACATGTGGCAGACTGGGAAGTACTACGGGAGATGGTTTGCTGCAGGAGAATCTGTTGAATATTCTGCTACTTTTTCCGGCAGGGATTTTATTGCCGGGGTTGACAGGCAGAAAACTGAAATGGTGGATGGGATTGCTTGTGGGAATTGCGGTATCATCTGCTATCGAGATTAGTCAGCTGCTGCTTTGCAGAGGGTTGTTTGAGTTTGACGATATTATTCATAATAGTTTGGGATGTATGCTGGGGTGTTTGTTGGGAAATAGGATGTTAAGGTTGGTACATGGAAAGTAAAGGGCAGGACCAGATGAAAAACTGACAAGTCATCTTGAATTGCGATTTCAGGAAGGTCACGTTCAAAACTTAACAGTTTTTGTGAAGCATTTTGAAAACCGTCCCTGCTATCAGCAGGGGCGGCTTTCATTTGTGCGCCTATTTATTGTTTTCGCTGACATGAAGATAGTTCATAAGCGCAACCTGAAAAATTTTGGAACAATTGACTCCGTTCACAGCAATGTCTTTTTGACGTAAAATTGTTTATAACAGTAAAAATGTTTAACAAAATCTGTTAAAATGCTATAATGCAGATATGAAAAAGATAATCTTGAGAAAATCCATAATGTATGATAAAAGGATTACTATAAACTGGTACTGTGAAAATACGACAGAAGAGGAGTAAAAAGATGTTATATATAGGAAATCACACAAGCTCATCCCGGGGATATCTTGCAATGGGGAAACAGATGCTGGCAAATGGTGGTAACACATTTGCATTTTTTACCAGAAATCCAAGAGGAGGGAAAGCCAAAGACATTGATCCGCAGGATGTGCAGGCATTTGGGCAGCTGGCAGAGGAGAATCATTTTGGAAAGCTGGTGGCTCATGCGCCTTACACTATGAACTGCTGCGCTGCCAAAGAAAACCTCAGGGATTTTGCCAGAGAAATCATGGCAGATGATCTGAGACGTCTGGAAATGACACCGGGAAATTATTACAATTTTCATCCGGGCAGTCACGTAGGACAGGGTGCAGAAGTAGGAATCAGTAAAATTGCAGAAATTCTCAATGAAGTGCTGACAAAAGATCAGAGTACGATTGTACTTCTGGAAACTATGTCAGGAAAGGGCACAGAAGTAGGAAGAAATTTCGAAGAACTTCGTCAGATCATTGACAGGGTGGAGTTAAAAGATAAATTAGGTGTTTGTCTGGATACCTGTCATGTCTGGGATGGTGGATATGATATTGTAAACGATCTTGACAGCGTATTTGAAGAATTTGACCGGATAATAGGTCTGGACAGACTAAAAGCCATCCATTTAAATGACAGCATGAATCCCCTTGGCAGCCATAAGGACCGCCATGCCAGAATCGGAGAAGGTGAAATAGGACTGGAGGCACTTGTCCGCGTTATCAATCATCCTGCCACAGAGGGAATTCCGTTTATTCTGGAGACACCAAATGACGATGAGGGATGGACTCATGAGATTGCGTTGCTCAGAAATGAGTATAAACAGAAATGAGTATAAATATATCTGTTCGAATCAGGAAGATAAATTGGGGCGTGCTGACAAGTTGTAAGTGCAAATCGAAAGAGTAGGAGTGAGATCAAAAGGAAGAAATGCAGCAAAGATCAGAGATGCAGCAAAGACAAGGATATCAGGCAGTAGAGAAGCTGAGAGAAACACTGGACGAGAAGTATCTGTGGGAGGTTATTTTACTCTATGCAGGTGAGAGTTTCAAAACCTATACAGGGCTTCCGTTCACTTATGAAGTAAGAAAGGGTCGGAATGGAGACTACACAAGGGAATTGTGGATCGACCGTAGGGAGAACAGTAAGAGTCTGGCGTTAAGTTCAGTGCTGCTGGCATTGAGAAACATAAAGAAGGTGGGAGCTGTGGTTGACAGACCCAAAGCTCTGGGCGACATCCGCGGAGTGAGTTATATCTATGGAATGTTCTACCGCTTTGGGCTGATCGATGTGCCGGATACAGCCAGGCAGAAGATGAAGTTCACAGGATATATTTTTTAGGAGGAAAGAGACTAAAGAGATTAATTTTCAGCCTCATTGTGTGGATTCTACAAAACCGGAAAATCTGATCAGCTATACTAATATTGAGGTGGATGGAAACGTACTTGAAAATATTGGAGATTATAAGGCTGATGGTGATATTTCCTTTAATATAGGACAGGATTATACAGATGTGGATGGGATCGTCACATTCCGCGGAAACAGTTTTCGTGATGCTCCTTCCCATGGTTATGCAGATATGACTGATTTCAGGCTGGACAAACTGTGGTCTGCAGATACAGGTTCTCTTTCTTCGGGCAGTGCAGTCTGGACAGGAAGTGGCTGGACAGGACAGTCGCTTATGATGAAATGGCCCAAAGAAGTTAAAGCACATATGAATATGACAGAGAAAGCAAAGGCAGATGATGAACTGGTTGAGGTGATTTATGCCTGTATGGATGGATATGTGTATTTTCTGGATCTGAGAACGGGAGAAAAGACACGTGATCCATTATATCTGGGATATACTTTTAAGGGTGCGGGTGCCCTTGATCCGAGAGGATATCCGATTATGTATGTTGGCGCCGGATATAACAGCAACGAAGGAACTGCAAAGGTATTTGTAGTAAACTTGCTGGATTGTAGTGTTATGTATACTTTTGGAGACAATGATGAGTTTTCACTCAGAGGAAGTCTGAGCTTTTTTGACGGATCAGCACTTGTGGATGCAGAGACAGATACCCTGATCTATCCGGGAGAGAACGGAATCCTGTATCTGATCAGGCTGAATACAAAATATGATCTGAACAGTGGGACTTTATCCATTGATCCGGGCAGAACTGTAAAATGGCGCTACTATGGAACAAGAAGCAGTACAGAGTCTTTCTGGCTTGGAATGGAAGACAGTGCGGCAATCTATAAAGGCTATATATTTATGACCGATAATGGGGGAAATCTTATGTGTCTGGATCTGAACACTCTTCAACTGGTATGGGTTCAGGATACATTGGATGATTCTAATTCAACGCCTGTTCTGGAAATCGAAAAAGGACATCTGTATCTGTATGTAAGTACTTCCTTCCGGCTTGGATGGAGAAGTTATGACACAGCCACTGTCCCTGTCTGGAAGATTGATGCAGAAACCGGTGAGATCGTGTGGCATACAGATTATGAATGTACTACTGATGACGGTGTTTCCGGTGGAGTTCAGTCTACGATTGCCTGTGGAAAGAACAGCCTTGCCGATTATATATATGTGACAGTGGCAAAGACCTCTGACAATGCATCGGGAGTTCTTGCCTGTCTGAGAAAATCTGACGGATCTAAAGCATGGGAGGATTCTTCCTCATATGCCTGGTCTTCTCCGGTGTGCGTTTATAACAAAGACGGATCAGGAAAGGTTCTTTATTGCAACAGTACAGGTGATATCCGCCTTCTTGACGGCAAAACAGGCAAGCAGGAGGATGTATTATCTGTCAGCGAGGGCGTGATAGAGGCTTCCCCGGCTGTCTACGATAACTATGCAGTTGTAGGCACCAGGGACTGTAAAATATGGGGGATCCGACTGCAGTAAATATGAATACAGTCTATAGGTAATTGCGAACTTGTTTCGCAATTACCTGGTAAATCATAATAATAGAAGGAGAAGAAAGTAACCATGGATTTTGAGTTTATCCGCGAGCAGACACCTCTTTATGTTGAGGCTGCAAAGCTTACCCTTTCTTTCTCCATGCAAAAAGGAGAAGTAGTAATTGTAGGACCTTCCGGATGTGGAAAAAGCACTTTCCTGCGATGTATCTACCGCCTGGAAGAAACAGACAGCGGTGTGTTGGAGCTTGATGGTGTAAGCTATGAAAAAGAAAAAAGAATATCAGCAAAGTCAGGGAAAAAATTGGAATGGTTTTTCAGAGTTATGATCTTTTTCCAAATATGACAATCTTAAATAATCTTCTTCTGGCACCTTTGAAAGTGCAGAAAAGAAATAAAGAAGAAGTAAAAAAAGAAGCAGAGAGTTGCCATTATACGTGCCATGCTGATGCATCCGGAAATTATGCTTTTGGATGAGATTACAGCAGCTCTTAACCCGGAGATGGTAAGGGAAGTACTTCAGGTAGTTCTGGAATTTGCAAAAACAGGAATGACTATGCTGATCGTAACTCACGAGATGGAATTTGCCAGATCTGTGGCAGACAGAGTGATTTTTATGGATAAAGGAAATATTGTAGAAGAAAATACTCCGGAACAGTTCTTCCATAAAGATTTTGAAGAAACTCTGAAACCGGTATATGGAGATAACATTAATCTTGAGGACCTTGTTGTGGAGTGCGTCTTGCTTATTACCCCTGATACTTCTAAAATATTATTAAGTATCCTATGGATTAATCTGTGGCTCTATGTTAATATAGTAATACTTATCGAATATTCTCCTGTTTTCTTTTTTACCAACCAGGGAAATATTCAAATGATACTTATGGAGGAGAACATGGTATACAAAAGAAGACGGAATGAGGGATTCACACTTGTAGAGCTGATCGTGGTTATTTCAATCCTTGCAGTACTTGTAGGAATTTTATCTCCCGCCTACACAAAATATGTGGAGAGAAGCCGGGAGGCAACGGATCTGGCAAATGCCAAATCTGCTTATTCAGAGCTGATGATAACTGTGGCTGAAGAAGATGAAGTTCCGGCACCCATTATATTTGATTTAAAGCAAAAGGTATCGGACTGGCAGAGTCCCCTTCCGGTCTCAGTCGGAGGAGCTTCATATAATGGTAAGCCGACTGATAACTGGTTCGGAACACCTGCTAGCAATGGATACTGCGTGGTTTCCTATGATAAAAGCAAGGGGGCAATCTTCACATGGACAGATAAGGCACCGTGCAAGGGAAGTCTTGGAGATACTAAAGAATTGCTTAAAGATAAGTATAGCACTCGTAATAATACTGATATGCAGAATGGAAAAGCATTTTTTTCAAACCAAAAGTTTAGAATCAATGGAGTCAATGGACTCAATGGACCGGAGGTTCAGGTACGTGTATACTACGCAGATTCCGCAGCTTTTAAGGATGCACTTAAATCCTATACGCCTACACCTGCTTCCTATTGGGATAGCCCATTTCATAGACTACAAACAGGGGGAGACAAGACAAAAACAGAAGATGGCTTCGCCTACTACACCTACGGCCCCAATGGTTCCATTAAGGAATTTACCTACGTAAACGAAAAAAACGTTTATCGTTCCTACGATGGCGGATCAACCTGGTACGACATTACCCCGCCTCAATCAAAACCACAATCATAAATGGAAATAATGTGAAGTACCTGAAAATTTATTTTCACAATTCTTGAAAAATTATTTTTTCTCTAAACAGCTTCTTTAATTAAATCAGGCAAACTCACTGTTCCAATTGCGAAAAGCAAAGAACAGTGGGTTTTATTTTTTTATCTTAGCCTGTATTAACTTGCTATTTGCCCTGTGAAATGGTAAAATCTAAATATCTTACAGTTTGTGACAAAAATTCAAAAAAACTGAAAACAAAGGGAGAAAGCAATGGAAGAGAGAAATAACAGACTGTTGAATGCAAAGCTGAATAAGTATATTGTTCCGGGGATTATGATGTCTCTGGCGCTTCAGCTGGGAAATATCGTAGATACCATATTTGTAAGTAATCTGATCGGGGTGGAAGCAATGTCTGCAGTTACCCTGAGTCTGCCGGTGGAGACAATTGTTCAGCTGACCGGCTACTGCCTGGGTATCGGCGGTTCCATAGCCGTGGGAAACATGCTTGGCAAGCGAGACAAGGAGGGCGCGTCAAAGCTATTTTCCGCCACCTTTATCGTAACACTTGTAGTGGGAATCATAATTGCAATCTGTGCCATTCCTGCTGCCGGTCCCATTGCCAGGCTTCTGGTATCCGGTGACGGTGTGCTGACCCATTATACCAGAGATTACATTCGTGTGAGCATGCTGGGTGCACCGGTGATCGGTATCGGCCTGATGATGGTCAACTACCTTGGGGTAGAAAATCACCCGGAGCTGGCATCCGCTTACCTGATCTCCGCCAATGTGATCAATCTTGTACTGGACTATATTTTCCTGAGGTACACTCCTATGGGGATCACAGGTGCATCCTTATCAACGGTACTTGGTTTCCTGTTTGCCATGGGGATTTTCCTGATCTATATCCGTTCTGACAAACGAAATCTCCGTCTGATGAGGCTGAAATTCAGTGAATTTGGAATAACAAAAGAAGCCATTGTTACAGGCGTTCCCATGCTGATCTTTATGGCAGCTAATTTTGTAAAGGCACTTGGACTGAATACCATTATCATGAATCAGCTAGGTGAGGAAGGTATGGCAGTATTTACTGTCTGTGACAATGTGCTGCTGATCGTTGAGATGCTTACAGGCGGAATCATCGGTGTGATTCCCAATGTGGCAGGAATCCTTTTCGGAGAGAAGGACTATGTGGGAATCAGAGTTCTTTGCAAAAAGATGCTGAAATACAGTTACATCCTGCTGGCTGTGATCTTTGTTCTTATTATGCTGTTTACCGAAGAGATCACTGTTCTGTTCGGAAGCGGCGGTGGCGAGCTGGGCAGTCATATGGTCCAGGCGCTGCGCATCTTTGCTTTGTGTGTGGCACCTTATCTGTGGAATAAGTTTATTATCAGCTTTTACGAGTCCATTGAGGAGACAGCCATTGCAAGTTTCGTCACATTTCTGGAGAATGCAGTGGTAGTTCTGCCTGCAACCCTGGTGGGAATTCTTGTATGGAAACAGATTGATGGCATCGGAATCGATGGAATTGCAGCAGGATTTGTTGCCACTGAGATCATAACTGTAATTGCAACTTATATTTTCAGAAAAATCAAGCATAAAAATACAAGCTTTTATATTGTTCCTGATAAAAATCCGGGAATTAATCTGGATTTTTCCATTAAGAGTACTATGGAGGAAGCAGAAACAGTTCATAAGAAGATCATAGAGTTCTGCCAGGAACAGGGAGCTTCCAAAAGTAAGGCAAATCTTGCCGCAGTGTGTGCGGAGGAAATGACTGTAAATATTATACGATTCGGGGGAAAAACCTCCAACTGGATCGACATTAACCTCTGTCTGGAGGATGATCTCTGCAGACTGAGGATCAGAGATAACGGTGTGAATTTCAATCCTCTGGAATATCAGTATGACAGTGAAGACTTTGACATACATGGGATTGAACTTGTCAAAAAAGTATCAAAATCCATGGATTATATCCGTGCAATTGATATGAATAATACCATAATATCTTTTTAGGAGGTACATGAAAATGAAAAATATGAATGAAAGGAGCAATTTTGTTTTTCAGTTTCGGCCAGTAACAGAATTGTTCGAGGAACAGGTGAAGCTTCATCCTGAGAAATGTGCGGTTGTCTCCGGCAAGGAGAGTTTTACCTATGCACAGCTCAATGAACGGGCCAACAGGATTGCCAATGCACTTGTGGAAAAAGGTGTCAGACGGGAGATCATCGTAGGTGTTGTTCTTGAGAGGTGCTGTGATTTCTATGCAGTGCGACAGGGTATCCTGAAGGCAGGAGGAGCCTTTGCAGTTGCTACGCCGGATTATCCGGATGACAGAATCCAGTACATTTTTGAGGACTCAGGAGCTCCTTTTATTATCACGACCAAGGAGATCGCAGAGGAACGAAAGGAACTGTTTGCAAAGCTTCCCTGTACAGTACTGCTCCTGGAGGAACTGCTTGAGAATGAGAATACAGACAACCCCCAGGTAAAAATCGGGGAGCATGATCTCTGTTATTGTATCTATACTTCCGGTTCCACCGGCAAACCAAAGGGTGTTCTGATCGAACATATCAACCTTGCCAATTTTGTAAATCCTGATCCGAAAAATGCAGAAACCTATGGCTATGTGAGCAGAGGAAGTGTGTCTCTTTCTATGGCAGCCATGACCTTTGACGTTTCTGTTCTGGAGGAATTTCTGCCTCTGACTAATGGGATGACTGCAGTGATCGCCTCTGATGAGGAGATTCTGAATCCTCTTATGCTGGGTGAGCTGATTGTCAGAAATAAAGTGGATATTATGACCACAACTCCTACTTACCTGTCCAATATGATAGATCTGCCTCAGCTTGAAAAAGCAGTTTCTCAGATTAAGGTATTTGATGTAGGTGCGGAGGCTTTTCCGCCGGCTCTGTATGACAAGATCCGCAGAGTAAATCCGGACGCCTACATTATGAACGGCTATGGGCCTACAGAAACTACTATCAGCTGTACTATGAAGGCGATTACTGACAGTAAAAATATTACCATCGGTGTCCCTAACGGTAATGTTAAGGTCTATATTGTGGACAAGGAGAACCACGTTGTCCCTGACGGCGAGACAGGAGAGCTTGTGATCGCAGGCCTTGGAGTGGGCAGAGGCTATATGAACCTGCCGGAAAAGACAGCTGCTGTCTTTATTGACCTGAACGGAGAGAGAGCCTACAAAACCGGTGACCTTGCAAGAATCAGTCCTGAAGGTGAGATTGAGTTTTTCGGAAGAATGGATAACCAGATCAAGCTTCGCGGACTGAGAATTGAGCTTGGGGAGATTGAAGAGGTGATCAATTCTTATGAGGGAATTATTACCAGCATTACCGTACCTGTGGATAATAAGTATCTCTGCTGTTATTTTATCGCAGACCGTGAGATCAGTCCTGAGGAGCTTTCCGATTATGCTGCAGGATCCCTGGCACATTATATGGTTCCTGAGGTATTTATCCAGCTGGAAAAAATGCCCATAACCCAGAACGGTAAGATTGACAAAAAAGCACTTCCAAAGCCTGTTGCCCAGCCAAAGAACCTGAAAGAGCCTGAGACCGTAATGCAGAAGAAGATTTTTCGGATTGTTGCAAAGGTTGTAGAGAATGACTTCTTTGGTATTGACACAAGCTTTTATAAGGCAGGCCTGTCTTCCATAAGTGCCATGAAGCTGTGTATTCTCATCTCCGATGAATTCGGAGTCACAGTGAAAACCAGTGATCTCCACGAAAACAATACAGTGGAGAAGCTGGAAAAATATATTATGCTGGCACCTAAGATCAGAACCTATGAAAAAAGAGAGGTTTATCCTCTTACAGGTTCCCAGAAGGGGATTTTTGCAGAGTGTATGAAAAATCCTGAAAGCACTGTATATAATATTCCTTTCCTCTTTGATCTGGAGCCTGCCATTGATGTACAGAAGCTGTCAGATGCCATCACCAGTACAGTAAGTGCACATTCTTACCTGCTTACAAGGGTGTATCTGAATGACAGAGGTGAGATGGTACAGAAGCCTTACAATGAGACCTTTGTACCTGAGGTGATCCAGACCACAAATGAGCAGTTTGAGGAACTGAAGGCGCAGCTTGTGCGCCCCTTTAAGCTTGAAAAGGGATGTCTGCTCAGGGCAGCGATCTATATTACTGAAGACAGGAAATATCTCTTTACAGATTTCCATCATATCCTTGCTGACGGTAACTCCTATGATATTATTTTTGAAGATATCAACAGTGCCTATATGGGTGAGAAGCTGAAGAAGGAAGCCTATACCGGATTTGATGCTGCACTGGATGAAGAGCAGCAGATGAAAGAGGGTAAATATAAGAAGGCTGAGAAATACTATGACAGTATTTTTGAAGGAGTCGAGACAGAATCCCTTCCTCTTCCTGACAGAAACGATGAAATCCCTGAGAGAGGTTATCTGTCAAAAGAGATGGACACAAGGGAATCTGTGGTCCTTTCCGCCTGCGAAAAGCTGGGTGTTACCCCTAATATTTTATTTACAGGTCTGTTCGGCGTTCTCATGACCAGATACTCCAATTCTGAGGACAGTCTTTTTGCCACCATCTATAACGGCAGAAATGACTCCAGACTTGAGAATACTGTTTGTATGCTTGTAAAGACCCTGCCTGTTTATTGCTCCTGTGATCCAAAGGCTACCATACAGACCTATATGACAGAGCTTTCCGAACAGCTTCTGTCCTCCATGGCCAATGATATTTTCCCATTCTCTGACATCTGTGCAAAATACGGTTTCAGTTCTGACCTTGTTTTTGCATACCAGGCAGAGCTCAGTGACGATTATCCCATCGGTGATACCATTGCCAGAGGCCATGACCTTTCCCCGGATATGTCTAAAATGCCTTTACTTATCCAGGTAAGAGAGTATGACCACAAATATGTGCTGACTGCAGAATACCGCAGCGATAAGTACAGTGAGGAGTTTGTAAAGGGAATTCTGGATGCTTATGAGGCAGCAATGGATTCCATGCTGAAGGCAAAATATATTTCTGAAATTTCCATTTTGTCCGGAAATGCTGCAGATAAAATCGCAGAGTTTAACCATACCGCCCAGGAATATGACAGAAGCCAGACGATCTCTGATATGTTTGACGAAATGGTGGAGACCATTCCGGATCATACTGCAGTTGTATTTAAAGACAGAAAATATACCTATAAAGAACTGGATGAGATCAGCGACAGACTTGGAAAATATATTGTATCCCAGGGCATCGGCACTGAGGATGTTGTATCTATCCTGATCCCACGCTGTGAATATATGGCCATCGCACCTATGGGCGTGATCAAGGCCGGAGCTGCTTATCAGCCTCTGGACCCCACTTACCCCAGGGATCGTCTCATGTATATGCTGGAGGATTCTGCTGCCAAGCTTCTCATCGCAGACAGAGAGCTTTTACATCTGGTAGACGGCTATCAGGGACCTGTGTTATTTACAGATGAGATCCCGGGACTTGCTGATATAGAGGCTGAGCTTAAAAAACCTCAGTTACATGATCTGTTTATCCTTCTGTACACCTCAGGTTCCACAGGTGTGCCAAAGGGCTGTATGCTTGAATATGGAAATATTACTGCATTCTGTCGCTGGTACAGAAAATATTATGGTATAGATTCTGCTTCCAGGATAGCAGCCTATGCATCCTTTGGTTTTGATGCTTCCATGATGGATATTTACGGAGCGATTACAAATGGTGCACAGCTTCATATTATTCCGGAAGAGATCCGTCTGGATTTCATGGGACTTCAGAGTTATTTTGATGAGAACGGTATTACCCATTCCTTTATGACCACACAGGTAGGAAGACAGTTTGCACTTGAGATGGAATGCAAGAGCCTGAAGTATCTTTCCGTAGGAGGAGAAAAGCTTGTTCCATGTGAACCGCCAAAGGGTTATACCTTTATAAATGCTTATGGCCCTACAGAGACTACCATTTTCATTACTTTATTTGAGGTGGATAAGTATTATCCCAATGTTCCTATCGGAAAAGCACTGGATAATGCCAAGCTTTATATTGCAGACAAGTTCGGACATATGCTTCCTCCAGGTGCATGCGGAGAACTGATGATCACCGGATGGCAGGTTTCAAGAGGATACCTTAATAAGCCTGAGAAAACAGCTGAGGTCTACACAAAGAATATTTACGATGATACTCCGGGTTATGAGGTAATGTACCACTCCGGTGATGTGGCAAGATATCTTCCTGACGGAAATATCCAGATCATTGGCAGAAAGGATTCCCAGGTTAAAATCAGAGGTTTCCGAATTGAGCTTTCAGAAGTGGAAGAAGTGATCAGAAGATATTCTGGTATCAAGGATGCCACTGTGGTTGCCTTTGATGAGCAGGGTGGCGGCAAATATATTGCTGCATATGTGGTATCTGACAGTGAAGTAGATATTAATGCTTTAAATAACTTTATCAAGGAGACAAAGCCTCCATATATGGTTCCTGCTGTTATCATGCAGATTGACAAGATCCCGCTGAACCAGAACCAAAAGGTAAACAAGAAGGCTCTCCCAATGCCTGAGAGAAAGGCAGCAGAGATCATCAAGCCACAAAACAAAGTGCAGCAGAAATTATTTGACTGCATTGCAGAGGTTCTGGGTTATACAGAATTTGGAATCACCACAGATATTTATGAGGCAGGACTGACCTCTATCACAGCCATCCGGCTGAATATTCTGATCTCAAAGGCCTTTGACATTGTTGTGAAAACATCGGATGTAAAGAATCATCCTACAATCCAGATGCTGGAGGACTTTGTAAAGACTGCAGGCAAGGAGACAAAGAGGGAAGTACAGGAAAGTTATCCTCTCACCAACACACAGGAGGGAATTTTCATTGAATGTACTGCAAATATGGGTTCAACCATCTACAATATCCCTTATCTGCTGAAACTTGATAAAAAGGTAGATCTGGATAAACTTGCAGCAGCCATTGACAGTACAGTGGAAGCCCATCCTTATCTGAAAACAAAGCTTTTCATGGACGATAATGGAAATGTGCTTCAGAAACGGAATGATGATCTTGTATACAAAACACAGATCATAAATGGAATGAATAAAGAGACACTGGTCCGTCCGTACATGTTGTTTAATGAGAAGCTTTTCCGGTTTGAGATATACAGAACCTGTGAAGGTAATTATCTGTTCCTTGATCTTCATCATATTGTTGCTGACGGTACCTCCCTTGCCATTATCATGAATGACATTAACAGGGCCTACAGCGGCGAGAAGCTGGAACCGGAGACCTATACCTCCTATGATCTTGCTCTGGACAACAGGGATGCCCTTGCCGGAGATATTTATAAAAACGCAGAGGGCTATTACAGATCTGTATTTGAGAACGCAGGAGGAAGCATCAGCTTCTATCCGGATAAGAGTGGAGCAGTTCCCACAGCTGAGCTTTACCGCAGGGAATCAGCAGAAATCTCCGTACAGGGTGTAAAGGAATTCTGCAAAAAGCATGGAATTACAGAGAACGTATTCTTTATTTCTGCCTTTGGTATTACATTGGGCAAATATAACTTTAAGAAGGATGCTGTATTTACCACCATTTACCACGGAAGAAATGATTCCAGACTTTCGGAAACAGTGGGTATGCTTGTAAAAACTCTTCCTGTTTACTGTAATTTTGCAGGAAGCACAGAGCAGTGTCTCACTGAGGTTCAGAAACAGCTGATCAATTCCATGAACAATGATATTTATCCGTTCTCGCAGATCAGTCATGAGTTTAATATTAAGGCAGATGCCATGGTTGTGTACCAGGGCGATAATTTTGAATTTGACAATGTAGGCGGAGAATATGCACAGGAAGAGCCTGTCCGCCTGAATATGGCAAAAGCCCCAGTATCCATCAGTATCTCCATTGAGAAGAATAAATTTGTCTTTGACATTGAATACCGAGGCGATATGTACCAGGAAGAAACCATAAAATATCTGGCAGATAATCTGGAGCTTATTGCTGAGGGACTCCTGAATGAATGTGCCCCTGCAGATATCAGACTGATGTTTGAGGAAGAGACGGAAATGGAGAATATTCCTGAGCATGCAGGAAAGACCTTTGTGGATCTGTTCCGGGAGGCAGCAGCGAAGTATCCGGACAGACCGGCTGTAAGAGATGAATTTGGTGACTTTACTTACAGAGAACTGGATAAAATGTCTGACTACGTTGCACAGAGGCTTACTGAAAATGGATTTGGTCCGGAGCAGGCAACCGGTATCCTGTGTGGCAGAACAAAGGAATATGCCATCGCTTATGTAGGTGTTATGAAAGCAGGCGGAGCCTATGTTCCTCTGGATCCGGAATACCCCCAGAGCAGAATTGAGTACATGTTAACAGATTCGGGAGCAGAGAATCTTCTTGTGATCGATCAGTACAGAGATCTGGTAGATTTCTATAAGGGAAATGTGATCAGCCTGGATTCTGTGGAAGCAGAAGCAAAGGATTTTGAACTTACTGCCAAACTTACCGCTCCCAAACCTGAGAACCTTGCGTATATGATCTATACCTCGGGATCCACAGGAAAGCCGAAAGGTGTTATGCTGGAACACAGAAACCTGATGAACCTGATCGAATATATCACACAGAACAGAGGCCTTACACCGAATGACATTACTGCAGAGTTTGCAAGCTTCTGCTTTGATGCGTCAGTGATCGATCTCTTTGCTCCTCTTACTGCAGGTGCGATCTTATACATTTTACCTGAGGGTATCCGAAAGGATGCAATCGCCATAAGCAAATATATAAAAGAAGCAGGGATCACCACAGCAACCTTCCCTACACAGATGGGCGAGCTGGTGGCAGAGCTTCTGGAGGATGCACCGGCCCTTAGATTTGTCACATTGGGCGGAGAGAAATTCAAGCATTACAGAAACCGTACCTATCAGATGATCAATGGCTACGGTCCTACAGAAAATACAGTATCTTCCACAGAGTTCAGGGTGGATAAGCAGTATGATAATATTCCGATCGGAAAATCCCAGAGAAATGTCCGCAGTTACATTGTGGATGAGGCTCTGAACAGACTTCCGGTGGGAGCTTCCGGCGAGCTTTGCCATGCAGGACGTCAGATCGCCAGAGGATATCATAATCTTCCGGAAAAGACTGCCTCTGTATTTGTGGAGAATCCATTCTCCGTATGTGAGGAGGACAGAAGACTTTACAGAACCGGTGATATGGTCCGCATGAAAGGTGACGGAAATATTGAGTACATAGGCAGAATTGACTCCCAGGTGAAGATAAGGGGATACCGTGTTGAGCTTGGTGAGATCGAGGGAGCCCTTCTTAAACATGAATTGGTACAGAATGCAGCTGTTACAGTGATCGAAAAGAGCGGAAACAAATATATCACTGCTTATTATACAGGGGAAAGCATTCCGGATGAAGAATTAAAAACCTTCCTGGAGCCGCTGCTTCCGGATTACATGATGCCATCCTTCTTTGTTTACCTTGAAGCAATGCCGGTGACACCAGGAGGTAAAATCGACAAAAAAGCATTGCCAATGCCGGAGATAACCACAAATACTGCCAGCTATGTAGAGCCGGTTACTGCAGCTCAGAGAACACTTTGTGAGATTTTTGAGAAAGCGCTGGGAATCGAAAGGGTAGGTATTGAAGACAACTTCTTTGAGCTTGGAGGATCTTCTCTTACTGCATCCAAGGTTGCTGTTATGTGTCTCTCAAAGAATATTTCGCTGGTATATGCGGATATTTTCAAATATCCTACTGTACGGGAGCTGGCAGCTCTGATTGATAATGACGGAATTACAGAGACTGCCCAGAGTAAGAATGAATTTTCAGATTATAACTATAACAAGATCCAGAACGTGATCAGTGCAAATACTGAAGAAAATGCAGACAGAGTCACAAAGGAAGAGCTGGGAGATATTATGATCACAGGTGCCACCGGTTTCCTGGGAATCCATGTTCTCAAGGCGTTCCTTGCTACGAAAATAAAACTCGTAGCCAAAAACTGAACCTTGACAACAAATGTTTTCAACAATTATGAAAGCATCACTATAAAGCAGTCACAGTATTGGCTGCCTGTAGTGAGAGATTGATCGTATTTAAGAAAGGCTAGCTTTGAGCTTCCACATGATAACCATGTTTTTCCAATTCCCGTATATAACGAGAAAGCTGTTTTTGTTCACAGTGCTTACGTCTTGTTTCAAAACAGGATTCGTCAAATAGAGTTCCTTGTTTTAACATTGTGTAGATGATGACAAGAAGTTTTC
>ENA-OQKP01000371-OQKP01000371.1-human-gut-metagenome-genome-assembly--contig:-NODE-371-length-40058-cov-5.552077_pt1 | contig 40058 bp, 32 predicted proteins | sample MGYA00242780_ERZ504802 | MGnify/ENA primary metagenome ERZ504802 (study PRJEB26092, sample SAMD00036406) | human gut metagenome | host: Homo sapiens | study: EMG produced TPA metagenomics assembly of... | reverse complement strand
TTGGTTTTTGTTCTGAATTTTCTCAAATCCAAAGGTCTAAACCAGACCTTTTTAATTTTCTGAATTTTCAGGGTTTTACATACTGTTTAATCTTCAATTATCAAGGTTCTCATTTCGTTGTCAGACTCGTTTGCTGCAACGGTTATTTATTATAACCGGTTGTTTTTCATTTGTCAACAACTTTTTAAAATTATTTTTTGTTTCTTTCAAAACATTTGCTGCTCTCTCAAGCGCGAAGATTATAATAGCAAACCTCAAAGCATTTGTCAACAACTTTTTTCAAATTATTTTTCACAAAAAAAGGGCTCGCTGTATGCAAGTGATGCACGGCGAAACCTCTTTTTTATCATGCCCTGTATGGGGCGACCCCCTTTTCTACTATTACAGAATACAATGAGAAAGCCTTTGTCGATGGAATTGTGTCAATGCCCTGAATGGGGTGACCTTCATTTCTACCCTTACCGCTGGAAGCCGCATAAATAAAGGCTTTGCAGGCTCATTTTTGCAGAAGTTTTTCTGAATATTCTGAAAAAGGCATTTTTGAAGGGTGTTTTTGGAAGTTCACAATTTGTTCATATTTCAGTCCTGTTTTATGTTTCTAGCATAACGCATTTTCACAGATTGTGAAAGTACTTTTTTAATGTATTGCAATAACACTCTATTTCATTCAGGCTTTTCAGATATGCGAATTCCACTATGAACAGATAATTACCGACTATATGTAATCCTTTATACTTGAAAGCAGAATAAACACTATGTTGTATCTCTAACATTAGTCTATCAGAAAAAAGGAAATTTGGAAAGATAAAATATTAAGAAGCAGGAGATCTTCCTTGATTTTTTCTTTGATTTGATTAAAAATGCAAAAAATCCACTGCCACCAGATATTTTCACCCTGATAGCAGTGGACTTTCTTATACTATTCTATTCTCTATTTCTCCATTATTCCGGCTTCACCGGTATTACCACATCACCGTTATCTCCAGGTCCTCCATTTCCAGCTGCTGTGGTTGCGGCAGCGGTTGTCTGTACCGGTGCCGGGGCTACTGCTGTGGTAGGTGCTGCTGCTGTAGTTGCAGACTCTGTGGTATGTCCAGGAGCTGCAGTGGTATGGTTAGCAGCTGTGGTCTCAGTTGGCGCTGCTATGCTTGCACTTGTACTTGACTCAGTTGTCTCAGACGGAACATAACCATCTGGCATTCCATCTACTGTAGGTGAAACGGTAGTTGCCTGTGTAGTTGTTTCAGACGGATTCAATACAACACCGCTGGAATTGCGGCGGATCACAGGAGTATGTCCCTTATAAGTGGTCTTATGATCCAGTTCTCTGGATATTTCTTTTCCATCTTTATATACGACCTTGTAAGTTTCCCATCTGCTTCCGGCGCTTCCCTTGGATTTTGTCACTTCTGCTCCAGGCTGAAGCGTCTGGTCTTCCTCATAAGTCGGATTTGGCGTACCAAGATCTTCCACCTTCTTAGACTCTAAATCCCAGGTAATACCATCTTCCAGGATCGGGATACCGTAAACAGATACTGTCATTTTCTGATCTGCATAACTTGCTCTTAATCCGATCGCCGTACTGGAATTGTTGATAAACTTAAAGTCTGGCTGATCCCAGCTGACGGTTGCATCGCGGCCAGGTGTAACATAACTTGGCTCAAAAGTATGAGAACGGCGGGAACTGATCTTTAATCCAGCCTTAAATACCGCATTATATAAGGTAGTAGAAACCTGGCATACACCGCCGCCAATCTCCTGCACTACTTCTCCGTTATTATAGGCAGCAGCGCCTTTATATCCTTTGGCTTCTGTACGCTGTCCTACTGTACCGTTAAAGGAAAATTCCTGTCCCGGTTTGATAACCGTACCATTAATAGCTTCTGCTGCCAGACGTACATTGGTATTACGGTTCTTGTTTGCAGTTGTATTCGTGGTAAAGGAACTGATCGTCTTATATTTTTCTTTTGCTCTGGATGCTGATATCTCCGGTGCTACCGTATTTCCTGTGGCAGCGATCTTTGCATCGAATTTTTTGTCATTTAATGCCTGTAAAATGTCTGCTGCCAGCTTATCCTGATCAATGGCAAAGCCATCTTCTTCACCTGCAAATACAAATTTGCCGCTGGCTGCATCAAATTTATCAATGGAACCGTTCTTTGCTTTCTTATCCCATTTTGCTGCGCAGGCTGCTGCCTCTGCTTTCACCTGTTCATCCAATCCTGAGGTATCTAAAGTATAACTGTCCTGCGGATCACTGCCGTCTTTATAGATTTCATCTAAAAGAGCATCTACTTTCTCTGCCATCAGGTCAGTCACCTGATACTGGTCAGAATCATATTCAACGATCATGCTCCATGGGAACTCTTTTAAAATGGCCGCTTTCGCTTCACTCTTTGACATTCCGGTGATAGAAATGCCATCTACCTGGACTTCCTTCTGCATTTCAGTCTCAGATTCGCTTTCAATCACAGTTTCTGTCCCTGCAATATCTTTGTTTGAGCCTTTTCCCTTAAGCGCAAGAGAAATACCTGTAATAAACACAATAAGAACTACGCCTGCAATAGCAATGATCTTGTAATTTGGTCCTTTTTTTCTATGATATCCACCGCTGCGTCTGCCGGAATAGCTTCCGCCTGACCGTGAAGAATAACCGGAAGATGTACTTCTGCGCCCGGAAGAAGTTCCATAGCTGCTTCTGGCAGATGTGCCTCTTGAGGAAGAACTGCTTCTTCCTGATGCACTGCTTCTATTTGTACTTCTGGCCCGGCTTCTGCCTGCAGAAGAATTTCGATTTCTGCTATTTTCTAACTGATTCATTTCTTTTCACCTGTTACATTTTTTCGCTTATTTTTAATTACAGCTTGTAGTATAGCATACTTTATTTAAAATGGAACTGATTTTTAAACTTTTTTCAGAGTATTTCTTTTCCCTTTTTTCTGTTTGTAACAATCCTGTTAAAAGTATTACCAAAATGTTTCATCCATGTTATTATTATCAAAAGACTATGAAAATTTAAAGGAGTTTGTTACTATGGGGTTTGTTGATCTGCACGTTCATTCAGATGCTTCTGACGGCACATTTACACCTTCCCAGGTAGTAGAACTGGCAAAAAATGCAGGACTGGATGCCATTGCATTGACAGATCATGACACTACTGCCGGAGTAAATGAGGCATTAGAAGCCGCACATCATTTAAATATAGAAGTAATACCTGGGATTGAAGTATCCAGCAGTTTTTCCGGGACAGAGATCCATATTCTCGGTCTTTTCGTCAACCAGGAGGATCCTGTTTTAACTGCCATGCTTGAGAAAATGCTTGTAAGCCGTGACCGGCGTAATGAAAAAATGCTTAAAAATCTGGCTGCTGATGATATCACATTTACCAGAGAAGAGCTTTGCGGAAACAATCCAGATACGATTATCACAAGAGCACATATTGCCCATGCTCTTATTGCCAAAGGCATCTGTTCCAATACAGACCAGGCTTTTAAAAAATATCTCCAGTATGGCGGACGATATTGTCCTCCTAAAGAGCATCTTGCTCCAGAAGAAGTTGTGAAAACCTTAATTTCCAATGGCGCTTTTGTAGCTCTGGCTCATCCATTCCAATACAAATTCGGCGATAAAAAAACAGAGGAACTGATCGCTTATATGACAGATCTTGGCATGAAAGGTCTGGAAGTCTACCATTCTTCCAATAATAAACTGGAAAGCATGAAGCTTCGTGAAATGGCATCCAGACATCATCTGCTTCCTACGGGAGGTTCTGATTTCCATGGCGGAAACAAACCGGATATTTCTATTGGCACCGGACGCGGAGGACTTCGGGTCTCTTCTCTGCTTTTAGACGATATCAAACGATCCCGAATGGGATGATCTGCTCATAACAGGCGGATACACCTTCGGGAATCGAAAGATCCACTATAAAATCGCAAAATTTTACCCTTGTATCTGATGTATCTCTTTGCTATAATGCATCCGTTAAAAGATTAACCATGCAAATGATAACGAATGTAATTCAAAAGGAGGAATTACTATGAAAATCCAGAATATTACCGATGTAGAGAAATTTTTCAAAGTGATCGACCAGTGCAAAGGCACAGTAGAACTGGTTTCCCCAGAAGGCGACCGCATTAATTTAAAATCCAAACTGGCTCAGTACCTTTCTATGGCTACTATTTTTTCCAATGGCTATATTAAGGAGCTGGATCTGGTTGCACATGATAAAGAAGATATTGAACGTCTGATCAAATTTATGTATCAGGGCGAATAAACGATAACTATCCAGTTGTTCTGCCTCTTCGAGACATCTGTGCGTACAGAGTGGACTTTCAGTTCAATCTGAACGCACAGGTGTAACGAAAAGCTGTGCAGACAACGGATGCAGAAAATTTTTTTAGATTTTTTCACTCCATATTTCCTGCTTCCCGGATCCATACTTCCCGGATTTCTGCCGCGCTGGCCTTAAAACTTCCCTGAGCCATAAGATTACTTCCACCGCCTCTTCCGTTTAACGCGCCATTCATAGCTTTGCTTAATTTACGCATATCTGCCTGGCTGCTTCCTAAAGCATACTGATATAACTGCTCCTCTTCTTTTCCTGAGAAAACACCTGCGATCTTCCCTTTTTTCTTTTCATAAAGCATTGTTGCCAGCTGACGCAGCTGTACCGGTGATAAGTTCTCTTCAAAAACTGCAAGAATGTCGTTGCTTTCCGGATAACTTTCTGCCTTTTTCTCTAAAAGCTGCTGCCAGAGGCGTCCATTTGCAAAATCTTTTTCTTGAATTTCATTTTTCAGTTTTTCCACAGCCTCCGGAACCAATGCCAGCTTTGCTGAAAGCAGATTGGAAATACGGATCTCATCTTTTAAACGTTCTCTGTAATCCACCAGTGCCCGACGACCGCAAAGCATGGAAATACGCACACCGCCTTTATAATTGATTATGGTGCGCAGCTTGATGATACCCACCTCTCCGGTTGTCTCCACATGAGTACCGCAGCAGGCGCAGATATCTCCCCCTGGTATCTCCACAATACGCACGGCGCCAGTCAGCTCTTTTTTGCTTCTGTAGTCCAGCTGGGCCAGTTCTTCTTCAGACGGGTAAAATACATGAACCGGTACATTGTCATAGATCAGCTGGTTTGCCTCATCTTCCAGATCATCCAGCTGTTCCTGGGTAAGAACACCGTTAAAGTCTACAGTCACTTCATCTGTACCCATATGGAAGCCTACATTGTCATAGCCAAAATGTTTATGTACCAGACCGGAAAAAATATGTTCTCCTGTATGCTGCTGCATGTTATCATAACGTTTCTGCCAGTCGATGACTCCCTCAGCCAGCGTTCCTTCCTCTAAAGGTGCCTCCAGTTCGTGAATGATCGTTTCTCCTTTTTCACTTACATGCAGAACTTTCACCCCGTTTAAAGTACCGGTATCGCTGGGCTGTCCACCGCCTTCAGGATAAAAAGCTGTCTGATTTAAAACTGCATCCCAGGTACCTTTTTTATTTTGTACGCATGACTCAACTGTACACATAAATGTTTTTACATATGGAGTCGCATAATATAAACGGTTCTGATCCATTTTTATTTCTCCTTTACTGCCGCCTTAGGCGGCGCTTGGTTTTCCCTGCGCTCATTATAGTACAAAATATTTGTCTTGGCTTTATTTTTTTATTTTTTTTAAAAAATAAGAAACATGATCAAGCTGCCTTACATATCCTATGATTGTAATCAAACATATTTCGGAGGAATAAACATGAGTGATGTAGCAGCAACAAACTGCGGATGTGACTGCGGGTGCGGATGCCAGAGCGGAGGAAATGGATGCAATATCATCTGGCTCATCCTGATCTTATGCTGCTGTGGCGGCAATGGTTTTGGCGGCTGTTTTGGAAATAACGGCTGCGGCAATGGATGCGGATACGACATTATCTGGATCCTGCTGCTTTTATGCTGCTGCGGCGGCAATAACGGCAGTTTCTGCTAATCTTTTGTAACAGTCAGCGAATGCATCACTGGGGCATTCCCGGCATCCATGGCATCAGCGGGGCGTGTAAACGCCCCCTGTTTTCATCTTACAGGAATATTTTTCTCTCCGTTTCCAGCTTCTTCCCTTCTTTTCCCCTCTTTAAAACCTCTGTTTTTCTTTTTCTGTACGCATTCCTCATCTATTTCATATACAGCATTCCCATCAATCACCAGTTTGCTATACATACAAAATACCTCCTTTCAGAGAATGTGTCATGAAAGTACATCCTCCCTACTACAATATATGCATGAAACAAAAAGTTGCCGCATAAGTTTAAACCAAAGCAGCAAGGCTGGTAAAAAATGAATCCATCTAATGAACATACAGACTATAAACTGACAGATCTTGATTATCTTACAGGGGATCACCACCTGCAGATGATGAAAGCGGCTCTTCCTTACTTAAATGTCCCCCAGCAGCGGACACTTTCCATGTTTGTAAAGATCCAGGAGTTAAAAAACACGTTCCAGCTTTTTGAAAACAAAGAGACTGCCGCTATGGGGATCTGTTCTTTAGATCCGCCAGAAAAACCTATATCTCCCAAAGAGCTTTTAAAAGCATTAAAACCATACGGAAACCCAGGGGAACAAAATCTGATCGACGTGGCGAATGCCTTATTAGAAGGTCAGACTCCTTTAGAACAGATCCGGCGCCTTTTAACTCCCGGACAGCAGGCACGTTTTGAAACGTTTCAAATGGTCATTGCCGCTTTGCAGGCTATGAACTGATATTCATTTTTCCCTGTTTTTTGTCAGAAAGGAGTTTTTATGGATCATAACTGGAAACAGGATCCCCGTCTTCAGACCATGGATCCGGAAAAAATAAAGCTATTAACAGAACTTGCTGAAAAAACAGCTCACACAGACCAGTCCCATTTCATGAACAGCTTCCTTCAGGTATGTCAGGAAGCCAATACAAAAGGACTGCATTTTACAGATTCAGAAACTGCCCTTCTTGTGGATATCTTAAGTTGCCACATGCCGGAAAAAGACCGGAAAAAACTTCAGTTTTTAAAGTTAGCAGCCGGAAAGATTGCAGGCGGAATTTATAAATAAATCATTTTTCCAGCCTTTTGTACCTTTTTTTGTACTTTTTTCATTATTGCATTTTCATTTTATATGTGCTATATTCTCCCCATGCGGCATAAGCCGTGACGATATACTACTCTGGAGAGTCTCTTTCAGAATCTGAAATGAGCGCCGAAGGTGTACAGCAGGAATACATGCAGAATATTCCTGCCAATCTCTCAGGCAAAAGGACAGGGCGGAATCAGACGATCCACAGACGTAGAACATACAAAAGGGAGACTAATCTATTATGGACATGTTTGTGAAAATGGTCAATTCTGCCAACACCTTTTTATGGAATGTAATCCTGATCCTTCTGCTTTGCGGAACTGGTGTCTATTACACATTTCGCCTGAAATTTGTTCAGATCCGTGAATTTACACAGGGCTTAAAGCAGGTCTTTGGCGGCATCGGAAAAAAGCATGAGAAAAAAGAAGGAGAAATGACCTCCTTTCAGTCTGTTGCAACTGCAATTGCGGCCCAGGTAGGTACCGGAAATCTGACAGGTGCTGCTACTGCCCTTATCGGCGGCGGCCCGGGCGCTATCTTCTGGATGTGGATGTCCGCTTTTTTTGGCATGGCAACCATTTACGCAGAAGCTACTCTTGCACAGAATTATAAAACCGTAAAGCATGGGGAAGTGACCGGTGGTCCTGTTTATTATATCCATGCTGCATTTAAGGGTCTTTTCGGCAAGATCCTTGGCGTTGTATTTGCAATCTTTTTAATCCTGGCACTTGGATTTATGGGCAATATGGTCCAGTCCAACTCTATCAGTACTGCGTTCAGCCAGGTATTTACCTCACGGAATATCTCTATTCCTCCTTTTACAGTCGGTCTTTTTCTGGCTGTTGTTTCCCTGTTCGTATTTATTGGCGGTACCAACCGTCTGGCTGCAGTTGTAGAAAAACTGGTTCCCTTTATGGCACTTGTGTATATTGCAGGAAGTCTGATCGTTATCCTCTGTAATATCACCCGCCTTCCGTCTGCTGTTGCACAGATCTTTTTAGGGGCATTCAATCCATCTGCTGTTTTAGGCGGCGCTGCCGGTGTTACTGTAAAAGAAGCCATCCGCTATGGTGTTGCCAGGGGTCTTTTCTCCAATGAAGCAGGTATGGGATCCACACCTCACGCCCATGCCAGAGCCGTTGTGAAAAATCCTCACTGCCAGGGACTTGCTGCCATGATCAGCGTTTTCATTGATACCTTTATCGTATTGAATCTGACTGTTTTCAGTATCCTTACTACTGATTCTTTAAGCAGCGGCAAGGATGGCATCATGCTGACCCAGTATGCATTTTCCACTGTTTTTGGTTCCTTCGGTGATATTTTCATCGCTGTATGCCTGCTGTTCTTCGCTTTTTCTACAATCCTTGGCTGGCACTTTTTCGGATCTATTAACGTAAAACATTTATTCGGCAAAAAAGGAATGATTCCTTATTCTGTGCTGGTCGCTGTATTTATCGTCGTTGGCTCTATGCTGAAAGTAGATCTGGTTTGGACTTTAGCCGACTTCTTTAATGGTCTCATGGTCATCCCTAACGCACTGGCACTTTTAGCCTTAAGTGGTGTAGTGGCTTCTATCTGTAAGAAATACAGTTCTGGGAAATCTGATAACTAAGTGATCAAAGAGAGAAACATACCTTTTGACCCCATCATCATAATATTAAAAGGGCGCCAATAACGGTGCCCTTTTTTATTACTTCATAATATCTTTTAAATTCAAATGCTGCACATCCTGCGCGATCACGATCCGGGTACCTGCATCTACAGAACCGATCAGTTCCTTCATCCTCTCTTCTGGCAGGCAGATGCAGCCGGAAGAACCTTTATACGAGGTTGCCATAAAGCAGTGAAGGAAAATAGCTGAGCCTGCGCCTGGTGTTCTTTCTTTATTATAATCCAGATTCAATGCATAATTATAATAAGGTGTTGCTTTGATCAGGTTCTCACCGGAATTCCAGTCTTTTTCTGTTGCCTTGCCATTTACCAGCTGGTTATAATGAGGACTGGCGGGATCGTCTACCCAGAAATCGCCTTCTGCGATCTTATGATAAGGAAGTATGCTTCCCGGATCATCTAAAAGGCCAAAAGCCAGGTCAAAAGAGTATACACCGGAAGGGGTCGCTCCATCCCCTTCTTTTTTATTGTCTGTAATACCATTTCTTCCTACATAGCCTTTTTCCGTCCACTTTAACTCCCAGTTTCCATTTTCCTTCTTATAATAGGAAATGTCTGCGTTGCAGGCACCGGTTCCTGCTACTGTGAGGATCTGGCTAACAGGCACTATATGCTGATCCTGCTGAATTTCCCCTGGCTTTTCTCCAGTTGAAACTCTTGAATCTGAAACGGAAGCTTCACCTGGTCCTCCTGTCTTTGCATTTAAGTCTGCTCTTCCTGCTGCAAAGGAAGTCATGCTTAATACTCCTGTAACAATTAATGCTGCTGCAAATATCATCCATTTTTTCTTCTGTATCTTCAAATGTATATACACTCCTCTCTATTTCTATCCTTTATCTTACCACATCTGCGCCTTCCTTTCTCTTACATTTTTCTTACCTGATCAAAAATAAAAAACAGCAAAAAACCATGCCTCCTGGACATCATCATACAGAAAAGGCACCGGTTATGCACCGATGCCCTTTTTATATCTGCAATTTAAACTATTCCATTCTTCAAATAATTCATGAATTATAATTATTTGCAAACAATGTTAATGATTTTTCCCGGAACATAGATTTCTTTTACTACATTTCCGCTCATCTTATCCTTTACTGCTTCCTTACCCTGAGCAATGGCATCTTCCTTGGAGATATCAGCCGGTACGCTGATAACAGCACGGGTCTTGCCATTTACCTGAACAGCTACTTCTACTTCATCATCCTTCATAGCCTCAGTATCGCACTCTGGCCACTGGGAATGGAACACACTGCCTGTTTGTCCTAACTGGCTCCACAGTTCTTCACCGATATGAGGTGCAAATGGAGCTAACAGGATAACGAAAGTCTTTAAGGTTTCCTTATCGATTCCGCCTTCCTTCTTAGCCAGATCCATTAACTTATTGTTGTATTCCATGAAACCGGAAATAACGGTATTTAAGCTGAACTGGTTAAATCTCTGTTCGATGTCGTAAACCAGTTTATGACGCAGCTTGATCATTTCCTTGGTTTCTTTCACATCTTTATCCTTGCTGTCCATAACCAGATTCCAGAAACGGTTCAGGAAACGGGATACGCCTTCAATACCTCTGTCATCCCACTCTGCATCCTGCTCTGGCGGTCCTACGAACAGTTCGTAAAGTCTTAAGGAATCGCAGCCATAATCTCTTACCAGATCATCAGGAGAAACAACGTTGCCCTTGGACTTACTCATCTTAATGCCATTCTTACCAGTGATCATACCCTGATTAAACAGCTTCTTAAACGGCTCATCAAAGTCAATTACACCAATATCGCACAGGAACTTGGTATAGAAACGGGAATACAGTAAGTGAAGAACTGCATGCTCTACACCGCCTATATACATATCAACCGGCAGATATTTGTCAGCTTTCTCTCTGGAAACCAGAGCTTCGCTATTGTGGCTGTCCACATAACGCAGGAAGTACCAGGAAGAACCAGCCCACTGAGGCATAGTGTTGGTCTCTCTCTTAGAAGGAGCACCGCAGACTGGACAGGTGGTATTTACCCACTCGTCAATAGCAGCCAGTGGTGATTCGCCGGTTCCTGTAGGCTGATAGCTTTCTACCTCAGGCAGCTTTAATGGAAGCTGATCTTCCGGTACCGGTACACAGCCGCACTTCGGGCAGTGGATGATCGGGATCGGCTCACCCCAGTAACGCTGACGGGAGAATACCCAGTCACGCAGCTTGTAATTAACAGTCTTGCGTCCAAAGCCTTTTTCTTCAATAATGTGTGGAGCTTCCTTCTTTAATACAGAAGATTCCATGCCATTCCAGTCACCGGAGTTGATCATGGTTCCGCTTGCTTCTGTATATGCTTCTGTCATATTTTCGATTTCCTTACCATCCTTGGCAATAACCTGAATGATTGGAAGATTAAATTTCTTAGCAAATTCAAAGTCTCTGTCATCATGGGCAGGTACGCACATGATAGCACCGGTACCGTAATCAGCTAATACATAATCAGACAGCCAGATCGGTGTTTTTGCACCGTTTAACGGGTTGATCGCATAGCTTCCGGTAAATACGCCTGTCTTTTCCTTTGCCTGCATACGGTCTACATTGGAACGCATGGAAGCATCGAAAATGTATTTTTCAACTTCTTCTCTGGTCTCATCTGTAGCAAGGCTCTTAGCCAGCTTGTGCTCTGGAGCCAGTACCATGAAAGTCGCACCATAAAGAGTATCAGGTCTTGTGGTATAAACAGTGATCTTTTCGTCTCTGCCGTCGATTGGGAACTCAACCTCTGCACCGTAGGATTTTCCGATCCAGTCAGTCTGCATCTTCTTAACCTTTTCAGGCCAGTCAAGCTTATCCAGGTCATTTAACAATCTCTCTGCATATGCAGTGATCTTTAACATCCACTGGCGCAGGTTCTTCTTTGTAACAGGAGTTCCGCAGCGCTCACAGCAACCGTTTACAACTTCCTCGTTCGCAAGACCTGTCTTACAGGAAGGACACCAGTTGATGGGGAATTCCTTCTCATATGCAAGACCCTTCTTAAACATCTGAACAAAGATCCACTGAGTCCACTTGTAAAATTCAGGATCAGTAGTATTTACTTCCATATCCCAGTCATAGATAGCCGCGATCTGCTTGATCTGACGCTTGATGTTTGCAATATTTGCTGCTGTAGATTTTGCAGGATGTACGCCCATCTTAATAGCGTAATTCTCTGCAGGCAGACCAAATGCGTCCCAGCCCATCGGATGGATCACATATTTACCCTTCAACAGCTGATATCTGCTCCATACATCAGAGATAACATAGCCTCTCCAATGTCCTACATGAAGACCATTTCCTGACGGATATGGGAACATATCCAGGCAGTAATATTTCTCTTTCTTTCCATCATTTACATTGATGGGGTTCTTTTCCCAGTTCTCACGCCATTTTTTCTCAATGGCGGAGTGATTATACTGTGATGCCATAATTCATTCCTCCGTAAATATTACCGTGGGTGACGCAATAAAATAAAAAAACTGCGTCTCCTGTTTCCAAGAGACGCAGATATCATTTCCACGCGGTACCACTCTGATTCATGCGAATTGCATGCACTCAATTCCTCTTATAACGGTAAGGTCTCCGTCTTTTCTTACTGGATAATAAAATACATGAAAAAAGAATTTTCTGAAGTTTCATGTTTTTCCATACTGTTCGGAAAAGCTGCTCATGGATCAGTTCAACGCTTCCCAGTCACCGGTTCTCATCTTTTCCCGGCTCTCTGTGGGGCTTAAAAAGTGTTTACTACTTCCATATCAATGCATTTGCACTAAACCATAATTTAGCATATTTACAAATCAGTGTCAATACCCTCTTTTTCGCTCCAATGAGCCTGGTAAGCCATTTTCGCCTTTCTCATTTCCCTTGAACCCTTAGATGGAAGGGCCTTTTTTGCATACTTTGCAGGAGTTGTTTCCATAGATGGTCTTGCAGGACCGGCAAATGCCTGAGGGGTGAATAAAACGCAATAACCAGCCATATCACGAAGCCAGCCCTTTTCAAACCAGCCTAATTGTTTTCCCGGAAAATTGTATACTGCCTCCTGGAACAGATAAGCCACAGCTCTTCCGTCAAAAGTCCAGATCACATCGTTTTCCATATAGGCAACCGCTTTTCCCTTTTTATTATAAAGTGTCATGCTCTCATCCTCCTGTAAAATACACCATAATACTTTCGAAAATCATTTTAACCTATTCCACTTTGAAAGGCAATGGTATAATGTATTGGTCCAAAAGAAAAACAGGAGGATTTTTATCATGTACATTGCAGATTTTCACATACATTCCCGTTACTCCATGGCTACCAGCAAGTTTCTCACACCGGAATACCTGGATCTGTGGGCCAGAAAAAAAGGTATCCACATTCTGGGAACCGGGGACTTTACACACCCATTGTGGCGGGAAGAATTAAAAGAAAAATTAGAACCGGCTGAACCTGGGCTTTACAAGCTGAAGCCCAGGTTGCGGCTTGCCGAAATTCCTTCCGGTTCCTTTGATCCACGTTTTATAGTCAGCGGAGAGATCAGTACCATTTATAAAAAAAACGGCCGTACACGGAAAGTGCACAGCCTGATCCTTCTTCCAGGTCTTGACGTTGCAGATCGTCTTTCTGGAGAATTAGAAAAAATTGGAAATATCCATTCTGACGGACGTCCCATTTTAGGACTGGACTGCCATGACCTGTTAGATATGGCTCTCACTATATACCCGGAAGCCATGTACATTCCAGCCCACATCTGGACTCCCCATTTTTCTGTATTCGGGGCATTTTCCGGATTTGACAGTATGGAAGAATGCTTTGAGGAATTAACACCTCATATCCATGCTGTAGAGACCGGTCTTTCCTCTGATCCGCCAATGAACTGGAGTGTGCCATCTTTAAGCCGGTATCAGCTGATCTCCAACTCAGATGCCCACTCTCCCTCAAAACTGGGACGGGAAGCTACCTTGCTGGCTACAGGACTTTCCTACAGGGAAATATATAACGCCATCCAGACTGGTAAAGGTCTTGCAGGCACATTGGAATTCTTCCCCCAGGAGGGAAAATATTTTATGGACGGACACAGGAAATGCGGGGTATGTTTAACACCGGAGGAAGCCGTTAAATTAAATGGGATCTGTCCGGTGTGCGGTAAGAAGCTGACTACCGGGGTGCTACACAGAGTACAGGATCTGGCGGAACTTTCTGTGTCTGGACCGGATTTCAGTACACAGGCAGCTTCCACAAACCTGCCGACGGCCAATGCTTTTCCTGGTTCAAAGGAGCCTGAACCAATTACTGCCATCCATCTTCCTTTTGAAAGGATTTCCCCGCTGCCGGAGCTGATTGCCGCTGCCAAAGACCTCTCAGCTTCCAGCGTAAAGGTTTCCAGAATCTATGAAACACTATTAAACGAACTTGGAAATGAATTTTTCTTATTAAGAGAAGCAAAAATCTCCGACATTGCAGCTGTTTCATCTGAAAATATTGCAGATGCTATTACCTGCCTGCGTCAGGGAAAAGTCCACTGGAATCCCGGTTTTGACGGGCAGTTTGGCACTATGGAGCTGGTACATCCTTTTCACCAGTTAAATTCTGACTAATGCCACGCCATCCAGCAAAAGATTTGCTGTGCGGAACCCAAATGTGTCTTCGATCACTAATGTTTTGCCACTTTCTTCTCTGTAATCCACACCACATTCAAGGATTCCGCCTGCATGACCAATACGTAAATACTGTGTATCTGCACCCTCTTTCAAAACCTGTTCCACTATACTTCCCGGCACTACTGCCGCTGCAGCTGTACACATGGCACCGGTCATAGCATAACTTGGATGTGCTTTCTGCATAGACATCATACGTGAAAGAAGATCCACTTCCTCTTTTTTAACTGTTTTTCCATCGGAAGTAACATAATCATCTGACTCAGCTACGAAAGTCATTTTAGGGATCCCCGGTGTTTCCCATGCAGATTTTTTATAGTCACTGATCAGTCCCAGCTTAACAGCAGCAAAACCTCTTACTGTTTCTAAAAGTTCCAGCTTTTCCTCATTTGCATTTAGTTCCTCTGGAAGTTCCTTTCCGCTAAGCCCCAAATCCTCTGCCTTTACAAATACAAGCGGATTAGCCGCATCAATAATAGATACCTCTATTGATCCTATTTCAGGTACTTCTAAAACATCTACCGCTTTTCCTGTTGGAAGAAGTCCCATTTTAAGGGTTCCAGCCGGATCTATAAATTTTAACTTTATAGGTGAAGCCGCCGTCGGCACGCCTGCGATCTTAAAATCCCCCTGATATACAACCTTGCCCCCTTCTGTTTTTACATCAGCAGCAATGACTTTATCTGTATTTGTATTATAGATCCTGACTGTAGTCATTCCTTCCCTTGCAGTTACCAAACCTTTTTCAATAGCAAAGGGGCCTACTCCTGAGGAAATATTTCCGCAATTTCCTTTATAGCTTACCACTGGTTTATCCACAGACACCTGGGCAAAGGTATAATCTACATCTGCATCTGCCCGTTCTGATTTCTTTATGATCGCTACTTTACTTGTGACAGATTGTGAACCGCCTAATCCATCAATCTGTTTCTGATCCGGACTTCCCATTAAACGCAGTAATATCTTATCCCATTCACTATGATCTTCTGGAAGATCTTTTTCCAGAATATATACACCTTTACTTGTTCCGCCTCTCATGATCGTTACCGGAAGCTTTAAAACATGCTCATTTCTCTCCTGCATCGTTCAATCTCCTTATACCCAGTAATATTAAACAGCTGGCCTTACTGCTATTTCTGGTACCGTACCCTTTGATGTTTTCATCATAGCACAGCATGATACAGAATAGAAATTCATTATTTTCATTAAATTTATTCCTTTTATCAATAGTTTTTGGTATGATAAAAAAGTAAGAAAAACCAGACAACACAGAAAGGAACAGGTATCATATGGATTTTAAAGATCTGTCCTATATAATAGCCATTGCCAAAACACAGAATATTACAAAAGCTGCTGATATGCTTTATGTGACTCAGCCGACTCTTACCAAATTCCTTCAAAATCTTGAACGGGAAATGGGGCAGAAATTATTTAAAAAATTAGGGAACCGCTTTGTTTTAACATATGCCGGAGAACGTTATGTGGCAAAAGCAACTGAAATATTGAATTTAAAGAAAGAATTAGACCAGGAAATGGGAGATATTATACGACAAAATGCCGGTCTTTTAAAAATCGCTTTTCCAACCATGCGTGGAACCTATATGCTTCCCTGTACACTTCCTATTTTCCGTAGTCTGTACCCTAATGTACACCTGGAGATCCGGGAAGCACATTCCAGTCTTTTAGAAGGAATGCTTTTAAAAGGAGACGCTGACCTTGCATTTTTTAACCTGCCAGTAAAAAGCCCGGATATTGACTATCAGATCATCAGCCATGAAGAAGTTGTTCTCGTTCTTGGCAATGACCATCCTTTAAAAGATAAAGGTCTAAAAAAAGAAGGCTGCAAATATCCCTGGCTTGAACTGACGCTTTTAGAAAATGAGCCTTTTATCCTGCAGCCACCTGATCAAAGAACCCGGCAGACAGTGGATCAATTATTTAAATCCTGTCATATCCTCCCGAAAATATGCCTTCAGACCAGCAATATTCCTGCTGCTGCAGAGCTTGCCTCCCAGGGATACGGAGCCTGCTTTGTAACGGAAACCCATTTAAAACATATTCCTTTCAAGAAAAAACCTGTTCTTTTTTCTGTAGGAACCCCAAATACAACTGTAGATTTTGTTGCAGCCTTCAGGAAAGGAAGTTATCTGTCTTATCATGCACAGGAATATATCAAAATTGTCCGGGATTTTACATAAAAAATCTTCACCGGCTCATTTTTTATTCAACTGGCACCATAAATGATCTTTCCTGTAAGCAAAAAAATCCCCCTGTGTTTGCAGGGGGAAAATCCTAAAAAGGCAACACACCGCTTCTGTTTACAGATGTGCAATAATAGCCTTCTCATATTCAATGGTTGTAGCAGTTCCGCCGATATCTGGTGTAAGAACACTTCCGTCCTCCAGCACCCGATCTACTGCCTTGCGGATCCTGGCAGCAACGTCTTGCTTTCCAATATGCTCTAACAGCATACATGCAGACCATAAGAATGCAGTTGGGTTTGCAATTCCCTGTCCTGCAATATCAGGTGCACTGCCATGAACTGCCTCGAACATGGCGAAATCTTTACCCAGATTGCTGGATGGAAGAAGTCCCAGACCTCCGATAAGGCCGCTGACCAGATCAGATAAAACATCACCATACAGGTTTTCTGTTACGATAATATCAAATTTCTGTGGATGCATCACCAGCTGCATTGCTACATTATCTACGATCTTATCATCTGCCTCAATGTCTGGATATTCCTTGCTGATATCATAGAAAATATCACGGAACATGCCGTCTGCCATCTTCATGATATTTGCCTTATGAACACAGGTTACTTTTTTGCGGCCATGGCTTACTGCGTAGTCAAAGGCTGCACGGATGATACGTTCACAGCATTTTCTGGTAATGATCTTAATAGAGTGAACCGTATCTTTATCGATCATCTCTTCTACACCCGCATACAGATCTTCTGTATTTTCACGGAAGATAACGATATCTACATTTTCAAATGCAGTCTTTACAGCAGAGTTGGTCTTTGCCGGACGTATATTTGCGTAAAGATCATACTTCTTTCTTAAAGTAACATTTAAAGAACGGAAGCCCTTTCCTAAAGGAGTTGTAATAGGGGACTTTAATAAAATGTGGGTCTTTTCCATGGAAGCATAGCCCTCTTTCGGGATCAGCTCACCATGTGCTTCGTATTCTGCAGCACCTACATTAAACACTTCATAATTCAGATCAGCACCTGCTGCGTCTAAAATTCTTAAAACACTGTCTGTGATCTCTGGTCCGATTCCATCGCCTTTAAATACTGTAATTGTATCTGCCATCTCTATCTCTCCTCCATTGCCGTATATTCTTTATTATCGCCTACATACTTCGTAGCAGGACGCATGATTCTTCCATCATAAAGCTTATTTTCAATATTGTGGGCAACCCAGCCAACCATACGGCTGCACACAAATAATGGGGTATACAGATCTCTCGGGATTCCCAACATTTCATAAGCAAAACCGCTGTAATAATCTACATTAGTAGGAAGTGCAACTCCCTTGCGCTCTTTCATAGTCTCTAACGCAATCCGTTCAAACCTCTGACGGAAATCAAATTCCGTCATCATCTTCTTTTCTTTCGCCACTTCCAGGCAGCGGGCTCTTAACATTTCTGCACGTGGGTCGGAAATGGTATAAACAGCGTGGCCAAAGCCATATACAAGGCCGGTACGGTCATATAATTCCCCGTCCATCAGTTTGTTTACTGCTGACTTTATCTTTTTATCATCTGCTGTATATCCGCCTGTTTCCTCTAAAACCGCATCCATCATTTCCGCAACCTTGATGTTAGCACCGCCGTGTCTTGGTCCCTTCATAGAACCAATACTTCCGGAAACAGTAGAATAAATATCTGTGCCTGTAGAAGCGATCACTACATTGGTAAATGTAGAGTTATTGCCGCCGCCGTGATCTGCATGAAGGATCATGATCGTATCTAACAATCTCGCCTCTTTATCAGAGAATTTCTGGTCTTTTCTCAATAAACTAAGGAAATTTTCTGCAATAGAATAATTCGGGTTTGCATAGTGGATAAATAAGCTGTCCCTGTTGTAATAATGTACCTTGCTCTGATATGCATAGCAGGCAATGGATGGAAGCTTTGCCATCAGGTTAATGCCCTTTACCAGAGTTTCATATACATCAATGTTATCCGGATCATCATCATAATTGTATAAAGTAAGAACTGCATCCTGAAGCTTGTTCATCAGGTTTTTGCCCGGCATACGAAGCAGGTTCATTTCCACAAATTCATCTGGGATCTCGTAGCAGTCTGTTAAAATAGCCCGGAAATGTTCCAGTTCTGCTTTCTTTGGCAGATAGCCAAAGAGAAGAAGGAAGCACACTTCCTCATAGCCGAAATGGCTGTCCTTTTTGCCTTTTACCAGGTCTTCCACATCGTAGCCTCTGTAGTAAAGCTTTCCTGGAATAGCCCGGATCCCGCCTTCTGCAGTCTCTTCATATCCTACAACGTCTGCCACACGGGTAAGACCTACTCTTACGCCGGTGCCGTCTTCATTTCTAAGACCTTTTTTTACATTGTATTCTTTATACCATTTATTAGGAATATCCGTGTAATTCTGAGATTTTCCATAAAACTGTGCAAGATAACTATCTTTCATAATCTGTTCTCCTCTCCGGCGTAGTCTTTTAGCTTCTTTGGCTTTCGCCAGTGAACGTAATATTCTTAATGTCTGTTTCTGTTATAATTAATAAGGCATCCAGCCTTCACAATAGCTCTCTCTTCCGGCGTCATATCTGCAATATACAGGTCTAATTCTTTTATTTCTGCCTTTGCGTCCTTTCCGTTTCCAAGAACATATGCCTTAATGGAACTTAAATCTCCATCCAGCGCTTTTCTAACACCTGGAACATAGATATAATCGCCTACTTCAAAGTCTGGTTCTGCTTCCATCTGGAATGGCAGCATGCCCCAGTTCATAACATTGGAACGATATCTCTTTGTAGCATATTCTTTACAGATATTAGCAAGTCCGCCGATCACTCTCTGGCAGCTGGCTGCCTGTTCTCTTGCTGAACCATCACCAGGCTTTACTGCGTAGACCATACTGCCTACTTCTGTATCCTTGACAGAAACATTTTCATTGCCGGAAATAGTCCGGATGGCTGCAAATACATTTGCAAGATCCGGCTCTAATGCCAGTTCTTTTTCTTCCCCATCAGCTACTCTTGCTTTTTCTAATTTATCTACTTCTTTTGTACGTCCTACATACTCCGGATCTCTTCTGGATAAGGTAAACTCTGCCAGTCCCAGTGGATTGGAGCGGTAGGAAGAAGTCTCACCAGACGGGATCAGTTCGTCGGTAGTAGTTACCGGGTCCATGATCTTGGAGCAGACCTTTAAGAGGATATTGTCAGTTAATGGGCTCATTTCCGGCCAGTCTTTAATATTTGGACCATATACAAGGGATTTCTCCTCTTCTGCTTTTCCAAATCCCTGGTATACACGGTTCTTATAAGACTTATCATCAAAGTTATATTCCGGAATATCATTCCAGCAATCTAACTCCCATGCAGAAGTAAGTTTTCCGCCGTTTGCTGCAGTTGCTGCAATAGAACGTGCATCCATTAATGCTACGGCTGCCATCTGTCCATTTCCCGGTTTGCTTCCTTCACGGTTAGGGAAGTTTCTGGTGGTATGACGGATACTTAAACCATTGTTGCAAGGTGTATCACCTGCTCCAAAGCAAGGTCCGCAGAAAGCAGTGCGGATAATGGCTCCTGCATCCATCAGGTCTGAAATAGCACCTTTCTTTACCAGGTCTGAGAATACCGGCTGGGAAGAAGGATAGACAGCCAGTGAAAATTCATCACAGCCGCAGTTCTTTCCTTTTAATGCATGAGCCGCTTCGATCACATTGGTATAATTTCCGCCTGCACAGCCTGCGATGATTCCCTGCTGTACCATCAGGTCATTTCCAGCTATTTTATCAAGAAGTGTAAAATGTGCTTTTCCTCCTGATACTTTTTCAGCCTCTTTCTCTACCATATGAAGGATATCCTTCATATTTGCCTTTAATTCATCAATTTCAAAGGCATTGCTTGGATGGAACGGAAGAGCGATCATTGGTTTTACTGTGCTTAAATCCACATATACACAGCCATCATAGTAAGCTACATCTGCAGGATCCAGTTTCTTGTAATCTTCTTCTCTGTGATGCTCTGCCAGGTATTTTCTGGTATCCTCATCTGTTCTCCAGATAGATGTTAAACAGGTAGTCTCTGTGGTCATTACGTCTACGCCGTTTCTGTAATCCGTAGTCATAGAAGCAACACCAGGACCAACAAATTCCATTACTCTATTCTTTACATAGCCATTTTTAAATACCGCGCGGATGATCGCCAGAGCAATATCCTGAGGGCCGGTACCCGGTTTTGGACATCCATCTAAGTAAACTGCAATAACTCCCGGATAAGCTACATCATATGTATCACGAAGCAGCTGTTTTACCAGCTCCCCGCCGCCTTCGCCAATAGCCATTGTTCCTAATGCACCATAACGGGTATGGCTGTCAGATCCAAGGATCATCTTTCCGCAGCCTGCCATCATTTCTCTCATATACTGGTGGATGACTGCAATATGAGGCGGAACATAGATGCCGCCGTATTTCTTTGCTGCAGAAAGGCCAAACATGTGATCATCTTCATTGATGGTTCCGCCTACTGCACAAAGTGTATTGTGGCAGTTAGTCAGGACATAGGGGATCGGGAACTTTTCCATACCGGATGCCTTAGCTGTCTGGACAATCCCTACAAATGTAATATCATGAGATGTCATGCTGTCAAAACGGAGCTTTAAATGTTCCATGTTGTCTGCTGTATTATGGGCGCTTAAAATGGAATAGGCAATGGTTCCCTTTTTAGCGGCTTCTTTATCTGCTTTTTTTCCTGTAAGGGCCTCTACCTTCGCGCTTTCCTGTTCCGGAACGATTTCTTTTCCATTTACAAGATAAATACCACCATCATATAATGATACCATTTTTTACCTCCTGATTTCCGCTCACAAAGGGGCTTTGTCATTCTCATCTGCCTTCTTTATGGCTCTTTTTATCGTTGGTTCTTACTATAAACCAATTATTTTGATTTGTCCAGTCTATACATTGTAATTATAACAGCTTTTTAGTTGTGACGCAAGGTATAAGAAGGGGATTTTTGCTGTTGTATTGTATCGCTTTAACGTGTGACAATCAAAAAAATCCCACTTTCTGCTTCCAAAGATTCACTCTTCAGAAATTCCAGAAAGCGGGATTTCACATATATTATCTGCTTTTTCCTTAAACAGATCTTTCTTGGATCAGTTACAGTTCAGCCATCATATCTGATTTTGATGAACTGTAACTTTAATTATTCTTCCTTCGCAGCAGCCCTTGCTTCTACTTCGCGCTTCTGTACATCTCCAGGAGCCTGCTCGTAGCGGCTGAATTCATAGGAGTAGTCTCCTAAACCACCGGTCATGGAACGAAGATCGGTGTTGTAGCCAAACAGTTCAGACATTGGAACGTCTGCTTCGATGACCTGTTTGCCGTGATGATCGGATTCCATACCTAATACGCGTCCTCTTCTGCGGTTTAAGTCACCCATGATATCGCCGGTAAAGCGGTCAGGCGCAACAACCTTTAAGGAAGCGATCGGCTCTAAGAGTACTGGATTTGCATCCATGAAGCCCTGCTTAAATGCCAGAATGGTAGCCATCTTAAATGCCATTTCTGAAGAGTCTACCGGATGGTAGGAACCATCTAACAGAGTAGCTTTTAAGCCAACAACCGGATATCCAGCCAGCGGTCCCTTAAGAACGCATTCCTGCAATCCCTTTTCAACTGCCGGGAAGTAGTTCTTCGGTACGGAGCCGCCGAATACCTTTTCTTCAAAGATGTATGGTGTCTCTAAATCGCCGGATGGCTCAAATTCCATGATAACATCACCATACTGGCCATGTCCGCCGGACTGTTTCTTATGTTTGCCCTGTACTTTAACTTTCTTTCTTAAGGTCTCACGGAAAGCAAATTTAGGCTTTGACAGAACTACATCTACTTTGTAGCGGGTCTGCAGCTTGCTGATCACAACATCTAACTGCTGATCGCCAATACCATAGATCAGAGACTGACGGTTTTCAGGATCATTTTTAACCTGTAAGGTCAGATCTTCTTCCATCATTCGTGCTAATGCGGTGGAAACCTTGTCATCCTCACCCTTATTGGCTGCCTTATAAGCCATGTATGTATATGGTGTGGAGATCTGTGGTTTGTGGTAAACGATCGGTGCTGTACGAACTGCCATGGTATCACCGGTTCCGGTTACAGTCAGTTTTGCAACTGCGCCGATATCACCGGCTTTTAACTCAGGAACTTCAATGACTTCCTTACCGCGCATTATATAAACTTTACCGATCTTCTCTTCTGCATCTTTGTTTACATTGTATACAACAGTATCACCCTTTAAGGTACCTGTACAGATCTTCATCAGAGAATATTTTCCAATAAACGGATCTACGATGGTCTTAAATACTCTTGCAGAAAGAGATACATCATCATTATATTTAGCGGTGAAACGCTCACCTGTAGAAACGTCTACACCGATACACTCAAAGTGATTTGGTGCCGGGAAGTATTTGTCAATGACCTGAAGAAGAACCTTAAAGCCCTGGCAGTTGATTCCGGAACCCATCATAACAGGTACGATATCGCCTTCAATAACATGTGCTCTTAATGCACCTGAAATCTCTTCCTGTGTAAATTCTTCTCCCAGGAAATAACGTTCCATATATTCTTCACTGGTTTCAGCAACTGCCTCGATCAGAGCGTCTCTGGCGATGGTTAAGTTTTTCTGAACATAATCAGGGATCTCACACTCAACATAATCGCTAAGGTTTGTAAAGCGGCGTCCTGCCATCTTTACTACGTTGACGAAACCTACGAATTTTTCATTTTCACGGATTGGAAGCTGGAAAGGAGCGATCTTTCTTCCGAATTTTTTCTCCAGCTTTACAACCAGCTCACGATAGCTGGCATGATCATCGTCCATATTGGTAACGAAGATCAGTCTTGGCAGATTGTACTTTTCGCACATCTCCCATGCTCTTTCTGTACCAGGCTCAATACCTGCTTTACAGTTTACAACGATAATGGCCGCATCAGCAACGCTGATCGCTTCTTCTACTTCACCTACGAAGTCAAAAAATCCGGGAGTATCCAGTAAGTTGATCTTAACTGGTCCGTTCTCTCCCTGGTATTCCAGAGGAATCAGTGTGGTGGAAATGGAAAACTGTCTTTTGATCTCTTCTTTGTCGTAATCACTAATGGTGTTTCCATCGGCAACTTTACCCATACGCTTGGTAACACCTGTGATCAAAGCCATTGCCTCCGCAACTGTTGTCTTACCTGCGCCTCCATGACCAAGTAATACAACGTTGCGGATTTGTTCAGTACCATATACGTTCATAAACTTCCCTCCTGTACACTTTATTTGTACGAAGCAGCTCTGTTTTTCTGCCTCGTCTTTGCCATGTGTACATTCTACTATATTTTTCTGAAATTTTCAAGTTTTTTGTTAAATTCTACACAACATTTTTCCAAAACATTCCAGATAATTTGATTTAAGTTACCATGTATCCATGTTTTTTCTCATTTTTTACTGTCATTTTGCCTTTATATTTCAGCAAAACCCCCGTTCTGCCTGCTCTCCTTGCAATTGTATGCCCAGATTGATAAAATAGTTGCAGAATAATGAGAAAGGTATTCACATTTTATGTCTGAAACTAAGGTTTTTAAAAATACTATACAGAAAATACAGATCCGCGGCGCCCGTGTCCACAATCTGAAAAATGTCAATGTAGATGTACCATTAAACCAGATCGTAGCTATTGCCGGAGTCTCCGGCTCAGGAAAGTCTTCCCTGGCTTTAGGCGTATTGTATGCAGAAGGTTCCAGACGCTATCTGGAGTCTCTTTCTACCTATACAAGGAGGCGCATGACTCAGGCATCTAAAGCCTGCGTAGATGACATCTTACACGTTCCTGCTGCTCTCGCCCTGCATCAGCGTCCCGGTGTTCCCGGCATCCGAAGCACCTTTGGAACCGGTACGGAGCTTTTAAACAGCCTGCGCCTGATGTATTCCCGTCTGGCTTCCCACTGCTGTCCCAATGGGCATTACCTGGCTCCTGCACTGGCAGTAGCTGCTGGAAAAGAACTGGTCTGTCCTGAATGCGGCATCCGCTTTTTCGCTCCTTCTGCAGAGGAACTGGCTTTTAACAGTCAGGGTGCCTGCCGGACCTGCAACGGAACAGGAACTGTGCGCACTGTAGACTTAGATACACTGGTACCAAATGATTCTTTAACCATTGACGAAGGCGCTGTTGCTCCCTGGAATACCCTTATGTGGTCTTTGATGACCGATGTGTGCCGTGAAATGGGCGTGCGTACAAATATACCTTTTAAAGAATTGACCAAACAGGAAAAAGACATTGTTTTCCATGGACCTGCTGAGAAAAAACATATTTTTTATCATGCAAAAAACTCCAATCAGGCAGGAGAACTGGATTTTACCTATTTTAATGCTGTTTACACCGTAGAAAATGCCCTTTCTAAAGTAAAGGATGAAAAGGGCATGAAACGGGTAGAAAAATTTTTAAAGGAAGATATCTGCCCGGACTGCCACGGTTCCCGTTTAAATGAACGTGCAAGAGCACCGAAATTGCAGGGGATTTCCCTTGCACAGGCCTGTGAAATGACTTTATCTCAACTGACCACCTGGGTGGACAATGTGCCGGCTTCTCTTCCACCGAAAATGTTGCCTATGGCAGAAAGTATCTGTGAATCCTTCCAGACAGCTTCGAAACGGCTTCTGGAGCTGGGTCTTGGATATCTTTCCCTGGACCGTGCTGCTTCTACTCTCTCTACCGGTGAACGTCAGAGAATGCAGTTAGCAAGAGCCGTACGCAACCGCACCACAGGTGTTCTTTATGTACTAGATGAACCGTCTATCGGACTGCACCCTGTAAACATTGTTGGACTGACAGGAGTTATGGATGATCTGATCGCTGACGGAAATTCCGTTATTCTGGTAGATCATGACACCCAGATCCTTTCCCATGCAGACTGGCTGATCGAAATGGGACCGGAAGCAGGGGCAAAAGGCGGACAGGTGATCGCAGAAGGAACGATTGCTGATATTGCGGAAAATAAAGAATCCCGCATTGGTGCTTTTCTAAAGCCGGAATGTATGAAACGCCTGCGCCCGGTGATCATGGAAGACCGCCTGTTTGAACATGGCGCAGTCTCCCTTTCTACCGGTGCGATCCATACAGTAAAGCCCCTTGAAGTAAAGATCCCCAAAGGCCGCCTTACGGTCGTAACCGGTGTTTCCGGTTCCGGAAAAACCACGCTCATTCTGGAAAGCCTGGTACCTGGTATGGAAGCTGCTATTGCAAAAGCACCTCTGCCCTCCCACGTTCTTTCTGTAGACCCGGCAGGTATTTCACAGGTAAAGCTGATCGATGCTACTCCTATTGGCATCAATGTGCGCTCCACTGCTGCTACTTATGCCAATGTCCACGATGAACTGCGAAAAGTATTTGCCAAAACAGCAGATGCTAAAAATACGGGATATAAAGCAGGTGATTTTTCCTATAATACTGGAAAGCTTCGCTGCCCGGTATGTGACGGCACCGGCCAGGTCAGTCTGGATGTACAGTTTCTGCCTGATGTTGACATTCCATGCCCGGAGTGCAGAGGTTCCAGATATGCCAAAGAAGCTTCCCTCATTAAATATACCAATAAAAAGGGGCAAAAAATTTCCCTTCCAGAACTTATGGACATGGACATCCACACAGCGCTTGAAGCCTGTGATGACTTAAAGCTGGTTAAACAGCGTCTCACTGTGTTAAAAGAGCTTGGACTTGGCTATCTGACTTTAGGAGAAGAAACCCCAAGTCTTTCCGGTGGTGAAGCCCAACGTCTGAAACTGGCCAGTGAAATGGGCAAGCTGCAAAATGACTCGCTGTTTATCTTTGATGAGCCTACCATCGGTCTTCATCCTCTGGATGTACAGACACTTCTTAAGGTATTCCAGACCCTTATGGAAAACGGTGCAACCGTTGTGGTCATCGAACATGATCTTGATGTGATCCGCAATGCTGACTATATCATTGACATGGGACCAGGCGGAGGTGCTGACGGTGGCCGTATTGTTGCCTGCGAGACACCGGAAAAGCTGGCGAAAAATCCATTCAGCCAGACTGGTCATTATTTATGATCTACGTTTACTTTTACATAAAAGCGTTAAAGTTTAAAGCATTAAAGTGTTGACTTTTATGCTTTTATATATTAAACTGTCTGCAAGCTTTTAAAACAGGATATCCATTATGCAGATAAAAATAAGAATGCAGATACCATTATGCAGATAAGGAGTGTGCCAGACTATGATCATTATCATGAAACCACAGGCTTCCAAAGAAGACGTTCAGAAAGTAACTTCCCTTATTGAATCAAAGGGCCTTCAGGTCCACCTTTCCGAAGGTTCCCAGGTCACTATTGTGGGAGTTGTAGGCGATAAGACCAAGCTTGCAGGAAGCAACATTGAAATGAGTGATGGCGTTGACAAAGTTGTTGCTGTCACAGAGTCCTACAAACTGGTCAACAAAAAATTCCACCCGGATGACTCTGTTATTCCTGTTGGTAATACCCATATTGGTCCAGGAACCATGACTGTAATGGCAGGTCCCTGTGCAATTGAGTCAAAGGAGCAGCTGCTCTCTACTGCTTTCGCTGTAAAAAAGGCTGGTGCTACCTTCCTTCGCGGCGGTGCTTACAAACCCCGTACTTCCCCATACTCTTTCCAGGGTCTGGAAGAAGAAGGCTTAAAATATATGAAGGAAGCCAGAGAAGCGACCGGACTGAACGTGATCTGCGAAGTTACCAGTGCCCATGCAATTGAAGCTGCCGTTAAATACGTAGACATGCTCCAGATCGGTGCCAGAAATATGCAGAACTTTGAGCTGTTGAAGGAAGCAGGAAAATCAGGAATGCCTGTATTGTTAAAACGCGGCTTATGTGCTACCATAGATGAGTGGCTGAATGCTGCTGAATACATTATTTCAGAGGGAAATCCAAATATCGTTTTATGCGAACGTGGTATCCGTACCTACGAAACATCCACCAGAAATACTCTGGATATCAGTGCGGTTCCTGTGATCCGTCAGAAGAGCCATCTTCCTGTGATCGTAGATCCAAGCCACGCAACGGGGGTAAGGGCTTATGTAGAACCTCTCGCAAAAGCTGCTGTGGCAGTTGGCGCTGATGGACTGATGATCGAGGTTCATCCAGATCCGTCCAAAGCACTTTCCGACGGTCCTCAGTCTCTTACTTTTGATGCATTTGATAAATTAATGGCAGACTTAAAGCCATATGTGGATCTGGCTGGCAGGACTTTTGAAGCCAGATAACTAGTGTACTGTATTATTCATATTTCGCATAATGACTTGCCTGAATTTCCATCTGCTGTGTTGTCGTCAATCGACGATGCCACCGCATCGCCTCATTCCTCCGCCTTGCAGATTGAAAATTCATTTTGCGTCATTTTGCTGAAAATGAATGATACAGTACACTAGTACATCGTTTCGTAAATAACTGTACTAATCACGTAGGATGCGGAGTTGAGTGTGCAGGTCTAAAAACGCAGGCGTAGCGGGCTACGCTGAGGCTTTTAGGCCTGTGCAATCAGATTCGCAGACAAGTGAGTGGTACAGTTATTTCGAAAACGATGTACTAGCATACCACTTATTATCCACAGTCAAACACCTGAAGGCCTTTCTTTTGTAAAGGTTTTCAGGTGATTCTGTATTGTAAGGAGCAATTTTGAAATGGAAAAATTCACTATGAATGATACAACCATTGCCTTTATTGGTCTTGGCCTTATCGGTGGTTCCTTGGCTAAGGGAATTAAAAAAGCACGTCCGGATATCCGCATCATGGCCTATATGCGCACCCGTTCCAAACTGGAACAGGCTAAAAAAGACGGTATTGTAGATGTTATTTTAGACGGCATTGATGAGCAGCTAAAACAATGTGACCTGATCTTTTTATGTACACCGGTAGAATACAATGCACAATATCTGTCTAAGATCCGCTCCTATTTAAAACCGGGGACCTTGATCACGGATGTTGGCAGCACCAAGACCGACATCCACAAAGAGATCCTGCGTCAGGGACTTACAGACTGTTTTGTAGGCGGGCATCCCATGGCAGGTTCTGAAAAAACAGGCTATGAAAATGCAACTGACCATCTCCTTGAAAATGCTTATTATATTGTTACACCGCCAGAAGGTTTTAACCAGAATGGCTGTGGATATGGCGATATTTCCCTGAAATACTCCGAAAATGTCAAACGTATTATCGCCGTTGCACAGACCGTGGGGGCGATTCCCCTGGTGCTGGATTACAAGGAACATGATACTGTTGTTGCCGCCATCAGCCATCTGCCTCATCTGGTTGCTTCCAGCCTTGTAAATCTGGTAAAAGACTCTGATTCACCTGCTGAAACCATGAAACAGGTAGCTGCCGGCGGTTTTAAGGATATTACACGTATTGCCTCTTCTTCCCCGGAAATGTGGGAACAGATCTGTATGACCAATGCAGAGCCTATTGCAGATATGCTAGAGCGCTATATTGATTCCCTTCAGGATATCCTTTCTGAAATAAAAGGGCATCAGGGAAATGCTATTTATAAACTGTTTGAAAAATCCAGGGATTACCGCAATACCATTACTGACCGTGCCAAAGGTTCTGTAGAACCATCCTACGCATTTTCTGTGGATATGGCCGATGAGGTTGGTGCTATCTCCACTATTGCTGTTATTCTGGCTGCCAAAGGCATCAGCATTAAAAATATTGGCATCAATAACAACAGGGAACGGGGCGAAGGCACCTTAAAAATTGAATTTTATGATGAAGCAGCTATGACCGCAGCATGGAAACGGCTGGAATACTATAAATACGAAATGGTACGGCTGTAAGCCGGACTGTCTGGGAGGAAGATATGGAATTTAGAAAATCAGGCCCGTTGAAGGGCGAGATCACAGTTCCGGGAGATAAATCCATTTCCCACCGTGCTGTGATGTTTGGCTCTCTTGCAAAGGGAACTACCGAAATTACCGGATTTTTACAGGGAGCAGACTGTCTGTCTACTATTTCCTGTTTTGAAAGTATGGGAATTGCTATTGAAAATAAAGGGGATATCGTTCTGGTACATGGAAATGGTCTTCGCGGCCTTAAAAAGCCGGAAACCGTATTAGACTGCGGAAACAGTGGCACTACTACCCGTCTGATTTCCGGTATCTTATCTGCACAGAACTTTGATGTAACTTTAACAGGTGATGCTTCTATCCAGAAACGTCCTATGAAGCGTATTATGGAACCGCTGTCCCTTATGGGAGCGGATATTGTCAGTGTAAATGGAAATGGCTGCGCGCCTTTAGCCATCCATGGAAAAGCTCTTCATGGCATCCACTACACTTCCAAAGTAGCCTCTGCCCAGGTTAAATCTTCTATTTTATTAGCAGGGCTTTACGCAGATGGCCCAACTTCCGTTACAGAGCCTTATGTATCCAGAAACCACTCTGAGATCATGTTAAATCTGTTCGGTGCTCATGTAACCACAAAGGATACCACTGCTACCATTGAGCCAGCCAGTGAACTGCACAGTAGAAAGGTAAATGTACCGGGAGATATTTCTTCTGCTGCTTATTTCATTGCTGCAGGCCTTATGGTACCCGGCTCTGAGATCCTGATCAAAAACGTAGGCATTAATCCTACCAGAGACGGCATTCTTCATGTATGTAAGGCTATGGGAGCAGATCTTACTTTATTAAATGTAAAAGAAGACGAAGGAGAACCTGTTGCTGATATTTTAGTCCGTGCTTCTTCCCTTCACGGAGCAGAAATCGGAGGAAGCATTATCCCAACTCTTATTGATGAGCTGCCTATGATCGCAGCCTTGGCCTGCTTTGCACAGGGAACTACCGTGATCCGGGATGCAGCAGAATTAAAGGTAAAAGAATCCAACCGAATCGCCGTAATGGTGGAAAATTTAAGTGCCATGGGAGCTGATGTAACGGAAACAGAGGACGGCATGATCATACACGGCGGAAGACCGCTTCATGGTGCAGTGATCGAAAGCCATTTAGACCACCGCATTGCCATGACCTTTGCAGTAACTGCTCTCTGCGCAGAAGGCGTTACACAGATCAATGGGGCAGAATGTGTAAATATTTCTTATCCCCAGTTTTACCAGGATCTTAAGAATTTAATATAAACAGCCGTAAAAAGGCGTATGAGCCTACACCAGGGATCCATACGCCTTTTTCATTTTCAGATCGTTTTCCAGATATACTGGGAAAAATAATTATCATTTTCTCTTCTTCGGAGCAGGAAGCTCTTCATACATTGCCCTAAATAGTCCTGTAAGAAATTCCTTCTGATCCACATCCTCTACCAACAGCATCTCTTTGGCCCCTTCATAAGGTAATTCATAAACAGCCTGGGGTATATAAGAAAATACGGCTTTTACAGGCTTTACAAGCAGACGATCATCGTAAATACCGCCTACGATCTTCCCCCGGTAATAAATAATGTACTCTCCCATCATGGCCCGGTAGGTGATCTCCTCTAAATCAGACAATTGTTCCAATACAAAATCCAAATAACTTTTACTGGATGCCATTCCCTTTTCTCCATTTCTGTGGTCTTAAGATTCACTTAAAGCGCAGTTCCCTTTTTTGGAACAAAGAAACCACTCATATCTGTATGTTCCAGTTTTAACAGCGCGACCTTCTTTTCCATTCCCCCTGCATATCCTGTGAGACTGCCATTTATCCCTACAACACGATGACAGGGAATGATAATGGAAACTTCGTTATGTCCCACTGCGCTACCTACAGCCTGGGCAGACATATGCGGCGCATCATGCATCTGGGTCATTTTTTTTGCAATCTCCCCATATGTCATAGTCTGTCCATAAGGGATCTGCAGCAGAATCTGCCACACAGCCTGACGAAAGGTTGAACCTGCAGGATGAAGCGCTGGGGTAAAGTCCGGTTCTTTCCCGGAAAAATAAACATCCAGCCATTTTTTAGCCCTAATCAGGACCGGGATCTCCTGTGAAACCGTTTCTTTTGGAAGTGTATTTCCAAAGTATTTTTGTCCCTCAAACCATAAACCGGTCAGTCCAACCTCATCTGCCGCCAGTAAAATATTGCCCAGTGGTGACGGATATGTACATGTATAGACCATATTTCCTGCTTCCTTTCCCTTTAAAGCTTTGCGTTTACGCAGATTCTTTTGAATTTATTGTACCATGGTCTTTTTAAAATTACAGCAAAAAAGGAGTGGATCCAAGCAAAAACCAACGATCCACTCCTTTGATCATTTTTTATTTATCCCAAGCAGAATTTATTGCATCCTACGGCGGCTATCATGTAGTGGCCATTGCAAGCTTACAACAACTGGCCTCTGACGGACATATCAGACAGCTCACTGTGCGACCGAAATGACTTCATAATCACAGAAAACTGAGTTATTCCACTTTCTGAGCCACAACTTCGTTAAAATAGGCTTCAATCTGCTCTGTTTCACCATCTGGAATCTCCAGCTTTTCTGCCAAAGTAAATGGTTTTCCATCCTCTACTCCGAATATCATCCCCTCCGTTCTGCTATAGGGGCAAAAATATTTCCTGGTTCCGTTTTCCACAATAATAAATCCGCTTGTCCTTAGTGTTCCAAGCCATTCACATACTTTTCCATTATCTCCGCAATAGTAAATATCTTCTTCTACAGCTTCTCCAATACGCCCCAGCATAAAAAGTCCATACTCTCCATTCGCCCCATAACTGCCAAAGGCTAATCCTCTTTTTTCCGTTTGGAATTGTTTCTTAATCGTATCTAATAAGTATTCCCGATAAGAATCCACCATTTCACGAAACTTTTCTCTTAATTCTTCCGGGCTTGAAATATTTTCGATCCCATTCTTCAAAACTTCCATGCCTTGCTCATAATCATGTTGTTTTTCATATAATTCTGCCAGTTCCAAATATACTGCTTTCTGATCTGGAACCAAATGCAGCATTTTATCATATAGTGAAAGTTTTTCTGAAACATCTTCTATTTCCACTTGTTTCTGCTGGTATGCTTCAAGCAATTTATCCCGCAAAGCATCATCGTCCAGCTTCTTCATGCCACTTTCGCCACACTGAACAGCTTCATCTGTATTTTCATTTTGCAGATATGCTTCCATCAAGCCAACATAACCCGCTGTATTCTTTTCATCTAATTCTATTACTTTATTAAACGCTACAATTGCCTGCTCGTAATTTGCTTCTGCCAGATATTTATTTCCCAGTTCCAGCTGTTCTGCAATCTGTTTTTCTACGCTCTTTCCACATCCTGTTAATAGCACGGCCACTAGCAAAACTATCCAGCCCGTTTTTCGTAATCTGTTCATACTCATTTTTCCTCACATTGAATTTCTATTTTCTTATAAAATCTTAAAGAAAAATACATCTATAAGAAGCCTCCTGATCATTTTAACGACCAAAGTTTAATTCCCAGAGGCGCCTCTTTATAGATGTATTCTAATTTCTTACTGCATCAAAAATCAATTTTGGCGATCAATTTTTTCATTGTACTTTCAAATTCGTAAAACAGATCAATATATTTTTCCACGATCTTACTACAATATTCTTCCACAATGGCTCCATCATAATCATAGGAAAGACAATATCTTATCCCAACGCAACATCAAGCACCATCATCAGCGCAAATCCGATTGCAAATCCAATGGTGCCTATATTGGAATGTTCTCCTTCAGAAGCTTCTGGCACCAGTTCTTCTACTACTACATAAAGCATGGCCCCTGCTGCAAAGGAAAGAAAGTATGGCATGAACGGCTCCAGTTTTTCTGCCAGCAACAGCATAAGCCCGGCACCAATTGGCTCTACGATACCGGAAAGCATACCATAGATAAAAGCCTTTTTCTGCCCTGCCGCTTCTTTTAAAGGAAGAGAGATAACTGCTCCTTCCGGGAAATTCTGTATTGCAATACCCAGTGATAATGCCATGGCGCCTGCCAGTGTAATGGACTGGCTTTTTGCCATCATACCTGCAAAAGCCACACCAACTGCCATTCCTTCCGGTATGTTATGTAAGGTCACTGCAAGGACCAGCATGGTACTTTTCTGCCAGTTACTTTTTGCGCCTTCCGGCTGGTCTGTGTCCATATGAAGATGTGGAACTACCATATCCAGAAACAATAAAAATGCCATTCCTAAAATGAATCCGCATACTGCCGGAAGAAAGGCCAGCTTCCCAAGTCCTTCACTCATTTCCATAGCCGGGATCAGAAGAGACCAAACGGAAGCAGCCACCATAACTCCTGAAGCAAAGCCCAGGAATGCTTTCTGCACTCCGGGCTTTAATTCTCCCCGCAGAAAGAACACGCAAGCACTGCCTGCTGTAGTTCCTATAAAAGGGATCAATATTCCTGTTAAAATATCCATCTGCTACCTCATGTTGCTACATTTTTGCCCCACATCGAACACGTCACCAGCACATTCACCTATCACAGTAAACAGATACGCTGTCTCTTCACCCACATCATTATAAATATCAGTCGATCATTCCCCGAAGCTTCAGATAATCCTTGATCAAGGTGATCATCTCATCATAATCAATGCGGCTGGCATTAATAGGAAGATCGTAATTTTCCATATCCATCCAGTTTCTGCCAGTAAAATACCTATGATATTCAGTACGCTCCTTATCAATCTTCCTCATACGGCGCAGTGCTTCTTCTTCATCTACCTTGTCTACATCCATAATCCTGCGGACTCTGGTAACGGTATCTGCATATACGAAAATGCGGATCACATCATCTAACTGATCCTGAAGCACATAGTTGCCGCATCGTCCGATGATGATACAGTTTTCTGACTCTGCCAGTTTTCGGATAACCTCAGACTGGAAACGGAACAGGTTTTCCGGTGATGTAAGCTTATGTCCGTCCTTTACAGGTGCAGAAAGCTCCGGCTTCATATTAGTAACAGTACGATATAATAAATTGTTTCCTGCCTTTTCATCTGCCAGACGGAAATACTGCTCTCCAATGGCGCTGGTCTCTGATGTCATTTTCAAAATCTCTTCATCATAATAATGAATACCCAGTTCCTCTGCAAGACGCATACCTGTAATACGTCCGCCGCTTCCGTACTGACGTTCGATTGTGATCACATAATGTTTACTGCTCATATGACCGACCTCCCTTGTTTTGCTATACACTCTGATCATGCATTTACATGTTTTTTATGTTTCAAGTATACCACATTTTCACTTAACCGGACACTTTATTATCTGAATTTTACTGAAATTTTTCTTCAGATTTTTCATAATACATTTCATATATGATATCTGCGACTTTTAAAAAAACAGTTGACAAAACCCGCCCCATGTATTAAGATACGGATTAACAGCTAAACCGTTGAAAAAGAGGAGTAAGCTTCCAATGCATTAGCACAGAGAGCCGCAGGTGGTGGGATTGCGGTATAAAGCAGGTAGCTGAATGGACTTTTGAGGGCAGTCTTGAAATACTTAGTAGGGACTGACGGATTCTGCACCCGTTACATTTGCAGCACATATGCTAGTATGTGAAAAGTGGACTTTAAGTCAATTTGAGTGGCACCGCGGATCATATTCGTCTCAATCACAATATCGTTGTGGTTGGGATTTTTTTATTACAAAAAATCCATTTTAATTTTTATTTTCAGGAGGTAAGTATTATGAAAAAATCTATGGCAGTTCTTTTAACCGCAGCAATGGGCGCAGCTTTATTAACAGGCTGCGGCAGTTCTTCTTCCACTACTACTACAGCAGCAAATACCACAGCAGCCCCTGCTTCTGAGGCAGCTTCTTCTGAGGCAGCTTCCAGCGAAGCAGAAAGCAACGCAGAAGCTGATGGCTCCTACACCATCGGTATCGGTCAGTTCGCAGAGCACGGCTCTCTTGACAACTGCCGTGAAGGTTTCCTTGAGGGACTTGCTGCAGAAGGCATCGAAGAAGGAAAGAACTTAACCGTTCTCTATGAAAATGCACAGGCTGACGGCGGCACTTCCGCACAGATCGCCAACACATTTGCCGGCAAGAACGTAGATTTAATGTGCGGCATTGCAACTCCTATGGCACAGGCTGAATACAGCGTGGCTATGAAGTCCGACATTCCTGTCATTTTCACAGCAGTTACTGATCCGGTTGCAGCTGAACTGGCAAACACAGACGGAACCCCAGTTGGCGAGATCACAGGTACAAGCGATAAACTTCCTGTAGAATTACAGTTAAAGATGATCCGTGAGATCTTACCTGAGGCAAAGACTATCGGTATCATGTACACCACCAGCGAAGTAAACTCTGAATCTGCCATTGCAGAATATAAGGAACTGGCTCCAAATTATGACTTTGAGATCGTAGACTCCGGTATCTCCTCTTCAGCAGATATCCCGCTGGCAGCAGATACTTTAATTGGAAAGGTTGACTGTATCACCAATCTGACTGATAATACAGTAGTGGCATCTCTTCCTGTTATCTTAAGCAAAGCTTCTGCAAAGCACATTCCGGTATTCGGAAGTGAGATCGAACAGGTAAAGATCGGCTGCCTGGCTGCTATGGGACTTGACTATGTAGAACTTGGCAAACAGACTGGTGAAATGGCTGCAAAAGTATTAAAGGGCGAAGCAAAAGCAAGCGAATTAAACTTTGAGACCATTAAAGATGCTGCATTCTATGGCAACACCAAAGTAGCTGAAGATCTTGGCATCACTCTTCCTGAATCTTTAACAGGAAATGCTGCTGAGCTCTTTGACAGCATTACAGAATAATCCCGGATCAGGGAAATAGTATTGGAGGAACATCATGACAACGATCATTTTCGGTATTCTGGAAGAAGGCCTTGTATATGCCATCATGGCTCTGGGCGTTTACATCACATATAAGATCCTGGATTTCCCGGATCTGTCTGTAGACGGCACCTTCCCTCTTGGCGCTGCTGTAACGGCAGCAGGCATTGCAAACGGGCTTCCTTTCGTCGGTACCATCTCACCTGTAGCAGCATTATTTATTTCCTTTGCAGTGGGTGCACTGGCCGGCTGTATCACCGGTCTCATCCATGTAAAATTAAAGGTACGTGACCTGCTTTCCGGTATCATTGTCATGACAGCCCTCTATTCCATTAATTTAAGGATCGCCGGAAAAGCAAACCTTCCTATTTTTAGTAAGGAAACTATTTTTTCCAATTCCTTCCTTTCCACTCATGTACCGGAAGCAGCTTCACCATTTATCGTAACCATTATTCTTCTTGTTATTGTTCTGATCTGCAAGGTGCTGCTGGACGCTTACTTACAGACACGTTCCGGATACCTTCTTAGGGCAGTTGGTGACAATGACGTACTGGTTACTTCTCTTGCAAAGGACAAAGGCCTTGTAAAGATCGTAGGTCTTGCTATTGCAAACGGTTTTGCAGCTCTTGCAGGAAGTGTTTACTGCCAGCAGAAAGGCTTTTTTGAAATCTCCATCGGTACTGGCACCATGGTCATCGGCCTTGCAAATGTGATCATCGGAACCCAGCTGTTAAAGAGAGTGGGATTTATCCGTTCCACTACTGCTGTTATCATAGGTTCTATTGTATATAAAGCCTGCGTTTCCATTGCACTGCTTTTAAACGACCTGCACATTGCCGGATTAAATCTTTCTATTCCGGTCACAGCATCCGATTTAAAGCTGATCACTTCCGTATTATTCCTGATCATTCTTGTAGTAAGCCCTTCCGGCGGAAAGAAGGTAAAAAGCCATGCTTGAATTAAAACACATCCATAAATATTACAACGCAGGTACTGTAAATGAAATGTGCCTGTTTAATGATTTTAACTTATCCATCGAAGATCACCAGTTTGTATCCGTTGTTGGAAGCAATGGGTCTGGTAAAACTTCCCTTTTAAATATTATCTGCGGAAGTATCCCCTTAGACGACGGCCGTATTATCATTGGCGGTGAAGATATCACCAAAATGCCTGAATATAAGCGTCAGCGCCGCATTGGCCGTGTTTACCAGAATCCTTCCATGGGAACCTGCCCTTCTATGACAATTGCAGAAAACATGGCTTTAGCCGACAATAAGGGCAAAGCCTTTAATCTCCGCCCCGGAACCAACAAACAGCGGCTGGAATTCTACCGGGAATCCCTTCGCTCCCTTGGACTGGGACTGGAAGATAAAATGGACGTAAAAGTAGGTGTTCTCTCCGGCGGCCAGCGTCAGGCTATGGCACTTTTAATGTCTACCATGACTCCCATTGAGTTTCTGATCCTGGATGAGCACACTGCTGCTCTGGATCCTAAAACCGCAGAAACCATTATGGAACTCACCGACAAAGTAGTCCGTGAGAAAAATCTGACCACTATCATGGTCACACACAACCTTCGTTTCGCCGTAGAATACGGCGACCGGCTTTTAATGATGCACCAGGGACATGCCGTAATGGATAAAGCAGGGGAAGAGAAAAAATCTACTACCATTGACCACATTCTTAAAAAATTCAATGAGATCAGTATTGAATGCGGAAACTAAAGGCAACCGGCTCAAAAAATTGTTGATTCTTTCAAAATATGACAGCAAAAAAGACTGGCAATTTCCAAAATTTGGAATGCCAGTCTTTTTCATGATCGATTACTCTGCAAATACCATGATCCTGGTAGCTGTATTTTCCTCATCGGACCATACCACTGCTTTTCTTCCCTGTGTCAGATCATCTAATGTAACAATATTTCTGGTCAGATAAGGTACGATCCTGCAGTCATCTGCCAGTGTGTATTTTGTCCCATCTTCCGCAGTCAGTACAGACTGAGAGGACGCAGCATCTGTTACGACGGATTTAACAGTCACATAGTCCGGAACCTTAAAATCTGCCGGAACATTGGCAAAGATCATCGTAGCATTTGTCATAGGCGGAAGGCTCATAGTCATCGCCGGGCCAATATAGGCATAAATCGTATCTCCGTCTTTCATATCAGAAAGCTCTACCGGCATACCGGAAGTCGCATCTAACACATAAGTAGACTCCTGAGAAACATTTAAAATAACCTCACCTTCATATCCATTTCCCGCCTGACTGTCAATGGATAATCTGCCATCTTCCATATGGGTAACCGGTCCGTAAAGGCGTACGGAATCTTCTGCCTGCTCCGGCTGTGCTTCTGCGCTTTCAATGGTACCGTTTACAGTCTCTACAACGGTAGTTTCTTCTGCTGAAGAAGTGGGTTCCTGAGATTCTACTGCCACAGGTCTCTCTTCATTTACAAGAGGCAAGGTAGCTGCCATATCTGTTTTCTTTGAGCATCCGCCAATACCTAAGACTGCCGCACTGCACAGTACTGCTGCATATAAATAATATTTTCTCAATATAATTCTCCTTTTCCATCTAAATATACTCTCAGAATCTTTTATGATCTCTGGAATACATTCCTAAGATTGTTTCTTTATCTGTTACCCTAGTATATACTATATTCCCCTGATATCCAATAAAGCTTTTCTTAAGTTATTTTTAAATTTAATATCACGAAAATCCTTGTATTTCCTTGGTTTCTTATTTTATTTGTGACTTTATTGTGACTAATAGAGCAAAATAAACCTTAAGTTTTTAAACGGATTTATATTATTTTACAAGACCCGGATAATGGAGGGCGCCGTCCTGATCAGGAGTGAGGACTACTGGTTCTGTTGCCATGCGACCGGTCTGATCCAGGTAGTACCACTTGCCGTTGATCGTCTGTAGGCCCTTTAGCATGGCACCATCGGAACCAAGGTAATACCAGGAACCTTTGTACTGGTACCAGGTGTCATGGACCATCATGCCGGCACCATCAAACCAGTACCATTTATCTCCGTCTTGTTGCCATTTGTCAGAGACGTATTCCCCGGAGCCATCATCTTTATAGAAACGCCAACCGCCATTTTCCTGCTGCCAGCCAGTCTTAATTGTAACGGGTGTTAAAAATAGTTTTCGTTCTTCCTGGCGTCTCCTGGTAAGGCCTGCAAGGACCTTTCCACCAGCCTTATTATATTCCAGGATCTTAGCTGCTATCTCAGAACGGGTACGAGCGCCTTTAGCCGTCAATCCATCAATGCTTCCGATGTTGTACGCAAAACTTACTAAGGCATCATACTCGTTCTGGTTCCAGTTGTAAGCACTATACTTATCCACCTTTGGACCATACTTTTTATCTACAGACTGTCTTAACCAGTCATCTGCTGTAGCCTGAGTGATCTTCAAGCCCTGGCAGATAGTTGTGCCAGTAATAGCTTTATCGGCATTAGTGGTGCCATAGCCGATAGTCCAGACACCTATTGCATCCTGGTAGGCTGTCAGGCGGCATCCTTCAAACTTTTTAATGAGGTTTAATCCATTATCTGATATTTTCATAGCATTTCCTTTCTCTTGGTATCTTGAAAAGATTTTTTGCATATGCTATAATGCCGTTAGGCAAAAA
>ENA-OQKP01000365-OQKP01000365.1-human-gut-metagenome-genome-assembly--contig:-NODE-365-length-40685-cov-4.926007_pt1 | contig 40685 bp, 33 predicted proteins | sample MGYA00242780_ERZ504802 | MGnify/ENA primary metagenome ERZ504802 (study PRJEB26092, sample SAMD00036406) | human gut metagenome | host: Homo sapiens | study: EMG produced TPA metagenomics assembly of... | reverse complement strand
CGAAAAGGATATGTTTAAGGAAGCAGAATGTATCACGGTTACAGTCAATATAAAAAATATGTCAGAAGAGAAACAGCGGGTCACATTAGAAGGCTTTACATTGACATCACAGGCATGGACAACTTGTACAGCACCTGATAAGTATATGGCGGTAAATGAAAAATGGAATAGTGAGCAGTATCAAAGCGGTTCAATCTATATCGAATCAGGAGAAGAACGGAAACTGATTCTGCCGTTTCTTTTAGTAAAAAATGGATTTACGCAAAAACAGTGGGAGCACGTAAAAGAACGAAACTATGAACTGGTATTGTCATTGTATCCGGTAAAGAAGCAGATAAAACTCAAATGTGTGTAATAGCATAGAAAAAAACCGGCAGGGTATGTTACCCTGCCGGTTTTTTCTTGAACGCTCTAATCAAATGAAAGCTAAGCTTTAATTATCTCTGAACTCTTGCGCCAGCACCACCAACGATACCTTCAACTTCCTTGAGAGAAGCCATTGTTGTATCACCAGGAGTTGTCATAGCAAGAGCGCCGTGAGCAGCACCGTAATTAACAGCCTTTTCAGCATCTTCAAATGTCATAAGACCATATACAAGACCTGAAGCGAATGAATCACCGCCACCAACTCTATCCATGATTTCAAGACCGTCATACTGAGCAGCCTTATAGATTTCACCATCAGCCCAGCAGATAGCAGACCAATCGTTAACTGTAGCTGTCTTAACCTGACGAAGTGTTGTAGCAACAGCCTTGAAGTTCGGATATGTAGCAGCAGCTTCGTTGATCATCTTCTTGTAACCATCAAGGTTCAGAGTCTTAAGGTTTGCATCGTTACCTTCGATTTCAAAACCAAGGCAGGCTGTGAAGTCTTCTTCGTTACCAATCATAACATCAACGTATTTAGCAACTTCCTTATTAACTTCCTGAGCCTTAGCTAATCCACCGATAGCTTCCCACATAGAAGGACGGTAGTTTAAGTCGTAAGATACGATTGTACCATACTTCTTAGCTGCCTTACAAGCTGCGATAACTGTTTCACAAGCCTGTTCAGAAAGAGCAGCGTAGATACCGCCTGTATGTAACCAGCGAACACCTAAACCACCATCGCTCTTGTTCTTGAAGATGTAGTCGAAATCGAAATCATCCGGTGTAGCCTGAGAGATAGCTGTGTTAGCTCTGTCAGAGCAGCCCTTAGCGCCACGGATACCAAATCCTCTTTCTGTGAAGTTCAGACCGTTTCTGCAAAGACGTCCGATACCATCAGTCTTCTTCCAGCAGATGAGGTCTGTTGAAACGCCACCCTGCTCGATGAAGTCTTTCATAAGAAGACCTACTTCGTTATCAGCGAAAGCTGTGATAACAGCTGTGTTCATTCCGAAACACTTGTGAAGACCACGGATAACATTGTATTCTCCGCCGCCTTCCCATGCTCTAAAGCTTCTTGCTGTACGGATTCTTCCTTCACCCGGATCAAGACGAAGCATTACTTCACCTAAAGATACGGCATCAAATGTGCACTCTTCGGCTGGTCTTAAATTTAATTTCATTTTTTAGATACCTCCAAAATATTTTATTACAAATGTATTCTATCATACTTGTCCGATTTAATCTATATTTTTTACCGAAAGAATTTCATGAATTTACAAAACTATGAATTGACAAAAAAATGTACCAACTCTATAATAAAAAGAAATTACATATTCTAGTAAAAGGAGAAGTTGAAATGAATAAAGTTGTAGAAGAATTGAGCAAGATTGGTATTGTACCGGTTATCGCATTAGATGATGCAAAAGATGCAGAACCGTTAGCAAAGGCTTTAATTGAAGGCGGACTTCCTTGCGCAGAAGTAACATTCAGAACTGCAGCAGCAGAGGAATCTATCCGTATCATGGCTGAAAAGTTCCCTGAACTTGTTGTCGGAGCCGGTACAGTATTAACACCGGAGCAGGCAGACAGAGCCATGAATGCAGGAGCAAAGTTTATTGTCAGTCCGGGACTGAATCCTAAGGTTGTAAAGCATTGTCTGGACAAGGGTTATCCGATTGTTCCGGGTACAAGCAATCCTTCTGATGTAGAAACAGCGATTGAATTAGGACTTGATGTCGTAAAATTCTTCCCGGCTGAAGCAGCAGGCGGACTCAACATGATTAAGTCTATGGCAGCACCATATACAAATATGAAATTTATGCCGACAGGCGGTATCAATGCAGGCAACTTAAAGTCTTATCTTGACTTTGGCAAAATTGTATGCTGCGGCGGTTCATGGATGGTAAAGAAAGACATGGTTGCAGCAGGCGATTTTGAAGGCATTAAGAATCTGACAAGAGAAGCTGTTGATACGATGCTTGGATTTGAAGTTAGACACGTTGGTGTCAACTTACAGAGCGGTGAAGAGGCAGAAGACCTTGCAGATACATTCAATAAGATGTTCAGCTTTGAAAAGAAAGTCGGTAACAGTTCAGTATTTTCAGGAACAGGCTTTGAGCTGATGAAAAAGCAGGGTCGTGGAACACATGGCCATATTGCAATCGCAACAAACTATATTGAAAGAGCAATCTATCATTTAGAGAAACGCGGATTTGAATTTGACAAGGATTCAGCCGTTATTAAAAATGACAGATTAAAGGCAATTTATTTCAAGGGCGAGTTCGGCGGATTCGCTATACATCTTGTTCAGAAATAATTGCAGGAATTGTTTTTAAGTCCATGGGACTGCCGTGCTTTGAAAGTGCGGCAGTCTGTTTATGTAGTACCTTTGTAACAGAAGCCTCCCATGCGGGGGAATTAAAACGTAAATTTTGTGGAAAATGTTGAAAAAATTGTGAAAATATAGTAAACTAAACACAAAATGTAGTCGATAGACTAAATAGGTATTTAGAATACAGTAGAAAAGAGGTCTGTTATGAAAAAAATTTATCAGATTAGAAGATTGCGTAAGGGCTGGAAGGTGCTGGCAGCTGCAATCTTTGCAATCGCTCTGTTAGGAGGATATATGCTCTATGCCAACGCTGCGACCAGTGTTGCCATGAGATTGTCAACGACTTCTGCAAGCATTGCATTCAATAAAGAGTCTAACTCGGTTGTACAGGTTAGTTCTCTTACCGGTACGGATGATAATGGGGATCCGAACCAGAATTACGCACCAAATGGTAATAATATCGAATGGACATCTTCTAATAACGATATTGTTACATTCCGCAGAGAAAATGATGTAATGGATCACGACACTGCAAAAGGTATGATTCCTATTATTAAGGGTGCACATGCCGGTAAAGCAGATGTGACAGCTACATACTATTCTATTCAGTATGACAGCACAGGTTCCATTATCAATAAGTCACTGGTTACCAGCCTGACGGCAAAGGTTGTTGTACCGCTTGAAGTTACGACAACTCATTCCAACAGTACGATTTATACAGTTGGTGATCAGATTACATTTACAACCAATACCTGTGATTCTAACAAGATTTTTATTGAAACAAAGAACGACACCAGTGGAAACGTTTCTCATGACGGTGTAGTTGAACTGGTTTCATCATCCAGCACACAGGCAACTTTAAAGGTTGTCGGCGGTGGACAGGCAACGGTTATTGTAAGAACAGCAGACGGCGGCGGTGAAGATGCTCTTTGCAAAGAATTTACAGTTCGTGCAAAAGTAGAATTTAATGATTCAAACATTTACAGAGACAATAATAACCGCAAGTGTTTAAAGTTAAATGATGAACCATATGTAGAGTTTACGAAGTATGTTATTGGTTCTAACATCAATAATCCGGCAACGGCAGGTGTTTTTTACGAGTCATCTGACCCGAAGGTTGTTGAAGTTGCACAGGACGGTTCAGTGCTTGGTAAGTATGCAGGTGTTTCTACGGTAACAGTAGGTATTCCGGCATATGATGCACAGGGCAATAAGACATGGTATACGCATGATACCGTTGATGTTATTGTACCGTTTAAGAAACTGGGCAATCAGGTCAGTAATATGAACGTTGATGACCAGTTGCAGTTATCAACATCAGCAAATCCGACAGAGATTACATGGACAACATCGAACAATGCAGTCCTGCAGGTTGATGCAACAACAGGTCTTGTTACGGCAATTGGTGCCGGTACTGCAAAGATATATGCATCAAGAGCAGCAGATGATTTCAGTACAAAGTACAATCAGCCGATTCAGCTGGTGTATGAAATTACTGTTATTGATGATTTTGCATTAAGTGCAGATAAGACATCTGTTAACATGGGCGAAACCATTGAAGTGTCAGCCCTTGTAACAGCTACAGATATTACAGCCAATCCAATTACTTATAAGCTTGAAAACCAGCCAAAGGATGACGGAACAATTCCGACAGGTGATTTGGTTACAGTAGAGCAGGACGGTAAGACATTTAAGATTACCGGTGTGAAGTCCGGTACGGTACATTTGATTGTTACACAAAACGTTAACGGCGTTATGAAGACAGCAACCTGTGTTATTTATGTAACGACACCGGTTAATGAAGTATCCATTAATCCATCATCTATTCAGATTGACAGAGGTTCAACCGGAACGGTCCAGCTGTTATTTAATCCGGCAGGACCAACCAATGATAAAGTATTATGGTCTTCTTCAAATACAAGCGTTGCAACAGTTGAAGGTGACAGCTACACGGCAACTATCACGGGTGTAGCCGGTGGTACAGCAACCATCAGTGTTATTACAGAAGATGGATTAAAGACAGCAACTTGTGATGTTTATGTAAGAGAACCGGTTACAGGTGTTGTATTAAATGAAACATCGGTAGAATCTTCTATGTCTGTCGGACAGTTCCAGTTAGTGGCAACTGTTCTTCCTGCAGGGGAAGGTGTTAACAGAAATGTTACATGGCAGTCTACAGATGAAAGCATTGTAAAGGTTGATGAGAATGGTCTTGTAACATTTGTAAAACCGGGACATGCAGCAGTTGTTTGTAAAACTGAAGACGGCGCATTTCAGGCATTCTGTAATTTTGTCATTGATATTCCGGTAGAAACGATTACACTCGATTATACAGATGAAATTATGAGAATCGGAGATACATTAAGAATTACAGCAGAAGTACTTCCGTTAGAGGCATCTAACAGAACAGTACGCTGGACATCTTCTAATACCAATGTTTGTATCGTAGACTCTAACGGTTTAGTACAGGCAGTTGGAACAGGAAGCTGTACAATTCTTTGTGAATCATTAGATGGCAAGGCATCTGCAATGTGTAATATCTATGTAAAACAGCCGGTTACACAGGTTGTTTTAAATACAACAGATATTACAGTAAGAAAAGGTCAGGTATTCTGGCTGAATGCAACCTGTCTTCCGGAAAATGCGGATAACAAAATCATTACATGGGAAAGCCGTGATGAAGATGTGTGTACAGTGGAAAGCGACGGTAAGGTAACAGCTACCGGTGCAGGTACAACTTCTATTATTGCAACAAACCCGGATTCCGGTCTGACAGCATACTGTGTTGTAACAGTTACACAGCCGGTAACAGGTATTACCTTAAATTCTGATTATCAGGAATTATGGGTAGGTGCAAAGTATGCGATTATTCCGAATATCGAGCCGTACGATGCTGAAAATAAGAATGTAACGTATCGTTCAAGTGATCCTGATGTTGCAACCGTTGATGAAATGGGTGTTGTAACAGCAGTAAAGGGTGGCTCCTGCGTAATTATTGTTACAACAGAGGAGTGCCAGCTGACAGCAGCTTGTACGATTGATGTAAAAGAATATGTTTCTTCTATTACATTAAGTGAAACACATAAATTTATGAATGTCGGAACTTCCGGAACTTTAACAGCAACGGTAGGTTCTGATACGGCAACCAATAAAAATATTATATGGACCTCATCCGATAATTCAATCTGTTCCGTAGACTCTTACGGTACATTAAATGCGGGTGAACCGGGTATTGCAGTTATTACTGTAACAGCAGCTGATGGCAGCGGTGTATCCGCTACCTGTGTTGTTCAGGTTGTAAATCCGGTGACATCTATCCGTATTGAACCGGATACAGTCCGTATGTTAGTTGGAGAATCCCGCATTGTACAGGCAGTTATTGAACCGGACGATGCATCGATTAAAGATGTAACATGGGAATCTTCTAATGAAGAAATTGCAACAGTTGATGAAGCCGGCGAAATCTTTGCTTTAAGTACAGGTAAGTGTAAGATTACAGCAACTTCGAAGGATGGAAATAATGTAAAGGGTGTCTGCTGGGTATATGTAACACCGGTAGTTAATATTACATCCATTAAGATTAATTCAAGCGAAATCTATATGCTCACCGGTAAGTCAAGACAGTTATCTGTCAGAGTGCGTCCGGCAATTAATACGGATTCCTATGAATGGTATTCAACAGATACCGGTATTGTTGTAGTAGATGGTAATGGCGTAATTACAACAGTGGGTCCTGGTACTGCGGAAGTTGTGGCAGAAAGCGTCAATGGTACTGCACTTTCATCTTGTACAGTCCATTCACTGGCTATCAGCCGTTCAAGCATCACTTTGGAACAGTATGATTCATACTGGCTGGATGTTATCGGTAACGACAGTAACAGCAAGGTGACATGGAGGAGCAGTAACCCGAGAGTCTGCACAGTCGACTCAACAGGTCATGTAGTTGCCCGTAAGGCAGGTACGACAACTGTAACAGCAGTCTTAAATAATAAGACGTTGTCATGCACAGTAAGAGTAACAAATATCCGGTAAGAATAACACAGTAGTGGTATTCCGGTATTAATAAAAGCAGCTGCAGGCGGTTCGTGAAGAACGTCTGTGGCTGCTTTTTATTGTAGTGCAGGAATTATTGAAAGCCGATTTAGCAGATATAGAATTAAAAAAAGTAATAAAAAACCGGTACCCTTGGGGAGAGTACCGGTCAAAAAAATATGAGGGGGAGATAGAAAGAATATCTTTGCTATCGAGGTTTATTATATCTGGGAATTGTGAGCAAAGTGTGTACGAAATATAAACAAACAATAAAATATATAAATAAAAAGTGCAAAAGAAGGGTGGATTTGTTTCGTCAAAAAATTCACAGTATCATTTATTGCTAAAATCATTTGTATATGGTATGATTGTTCATGTTAAATAAAGAAATAGGAGTTAGCTATGGGCAGTCATGATGAAAGTAAACCAGACGATACGCGTACTGATTTAGGCTCAGTGAGTAACGATAATAAAGAAGAGATTGATATAGAACTTGCAAAATCCATTGAAAAGCTGGTAGAAGAAGAAACCAATGTAGCAAAGGCTGCAATGGGAAAACAGGAAATACCTGTCCGTTCTACAGCCGCGGGAAATGCAGGGAAAAAAGATGCTGCCCAGATGAAGACTCAGGTTTTGCCGGATTTAGTAGATATCCAGCTTCAGGCAAGACAGGCGGAGAAGGAAAAACAGCAGAAAAGCATGCAGAAAGCCGCCATGGAGAAAAAAGCTGCGACAGAAACAAAGGTGTCTTTAGAAACACAGGTAATAGAACCGGTAAAAGTACACCCCGGAATGGATAAACCGGGGAACGGTAAGCAGGACACTGATAAGCCGGAAACAGATTTATCGAAAAAAACATCCAAAACGGCTTTGAAAGCAGATAAAAAAAAGAAAATACTGATTGTGGGAATTGTGGCGGCAGTGACCGTCGCAGTGATTGCAGGAATTACCGTATGGGGTATTTCCAACCGCAAATCCTATTCTTATAATTATCAAAAAGCCATGGAATTGTTAAAAAAACAGGATTATCATAATGCAAAGCAATATTTTGCCAAAGCTTATCAGACCGGTGAAGGTAAAAAAAATGTAGATATGATGTATGCACTTTATCAGTGCTATCAGCAGGATAAAGAAGAACAGCAGGCATTGGATATGCTGCTTGCGATTTTGCAGGTAGATAAAAATAATGAGAATGCATTATCTGCACTGGCACAGTTTTATGCGGATAAAGAAGACGGCGATGCCTTGAATAAATTGATTGCACAGTATCAGGGAACAGATGCCCAGAAGTTGTTATCCCAGTATGAAGTACAGGCACCGACTGTATCCGAAACACCGGGACAGTATCAAAGGGAATTACAGGTTTCTTTATTTGCAGAGGATTCCTGTACAATTTATTATACAACAGACGGTACACAGCCGGACAGCAGCAGTACACAGTATACAGAAGCGATTGCGCTTGAGGGTGGTATTACGGCGTTGAAAGCCGTTGCGGTCAATACAATCGGTGTATATAGTCCGGTTGCGGAATTTGACTATACTATTAACTATCAGAAGCCGGATGCGCCGGTCATCAGTCCGTCATCAGGCACTTATGAATATGGAGAAAAAATTTCCATTGATGCTGCAGATGGCACGAAAATTTATTACACAACAGACGGAACGACACCGACAACAGATTCACAGGCTTATACAGAGCCTTTTTCAATGCCGGAAGGCAATATTGTTGTATCAGCCATTGCAGTTGATGAACATGATCTGGTAAGTTCTGTTGCAAGGAAGAATTATATTGTAAATCCACAAAAATCCTATACGTATACAGAAGCGTTAGAGATTTTAAAAGACCGCATGAAAGAACTTGGGATGCTCAATGCAGATGAGCAGACAGCACCAAATGGTGCGGCGGCAGTCTTTTCTTATGTGGGAAATGTCACAATTAACGATACGGAACTGTATCAGATCCGGGTGGATTTAAAATCCGGCACACAGACCACGACAGAGGGAAACTACGGGGTAGGCATTAAAAATGGGAAATGCTACCAGATTACAGGAACAGAAGGCACATATCAGGCATCTTCTTATTAAAAAGGCAGCAATGCCGCGATTTACTATGTTATAAACGTGTCTTTTATATACACGGAATATAAATTGAAAGGGGTACTAAGATGTATAAGATTCAGAAAGCTGAGAAATTAGCAGACAAAATTTACCTGATGGATGTTGAGGCGCCAAGAGTTGCCAGACACTGCCAGCCGGGTCAGTTCATCATTGTAAAGATGGACGAAAAAGGAGAGAGAATTCCTCTTACTATTTGCGACTTTGACCGTGAAAAGGGCATTGTTACAATTGTATTCCAGACAGTGGGCGCATCTACAGAAAAGATGGCACATTTAAAGGCAGGAGATGCTTTTGAAGATTTCGTAGGACCACTCGGATGTCCTTCAGAATTAATTGGAGAAGATATTGAAGAATTAAAGAAAAAGAAGCTTGTGTTTGTAGCAGGTGGTGTTGGTACAGCACCGGTTTACCCACAGGTAAAATGGCTGCATGAACATGGCATTGATGCCGATGTTATTGTGGGTGCAAAAAATAAAGATTTACTCATCCTTGAAAAAGAGATGGAAGCTGTAGCCGGTAATCTTTACATTACAACCGATGACGGAAGCTATGTCAGAAAAGGCATGGGTACAGATGTATTAAAGGATTTAGTAAACAATCAGGGCAAAAAGTATGACCGTTGTATCGCAATCGGACCTCTGATTATGATGAAGTTTGTCTGTCTGTTGACAAAAGAATTGGGAATTCCTACAATTGTCAGCATGAACCCGATTATGGTTGATGGTACAGGTATGTGTGGTGCCTGCCGTTTACAGGTTGGCGACGAAATCAAATTCGCCTGCGTAGACGGACCGGAATTTGACGGACATCTGGTAGATTTTGATCAGGCAATGAAACGCCAGCAGATGTATAAGACAGAAGAAGGCAGAGCCATGTTAAAGCTTCAGGAAGGTGATACACATCACGGCGGCTGTGGCAACTGCAACGATTAATCATAAAAAATAAAACAACAGGTAGGAGGTTCCATAATGGACGTTACAAAGAAAGTACCAGTCAGAGAGCAGGCTCCTGACGTAAGAAATAAGAATTTTGATGAAGTTTGTCTGGGTTACAACGAAGAAGAAGCTGTATTAGAAGCCAGCAGATGTATTAATTGTAAGAATGCACAGTGTATTAAGGGATGCCCTGTATCCATTAATATCCCGGCATTTATTCATGAAGTTAAAGAAAAGAATTTTGAAACTGCTTATAAGATTATCGGTCAGTCATCAGCACTTCCGGCTGTCTGCGGACGTGTATGTCCACAGGAAAGCCAGTGTGAAGGAAAATGTATCCGCGGTATCAAGGGCGAAGCAATTTCTATTGGTAAGCTGGAACGTTTCGTTGCTGACTGGGCAAGGCAAAATCAGATTAAGCCGGAAAAATCTACGGAAAAGAAGAATAAGAAAGTTGCCGTTATTGGTTCAGGTCCTTCAGGTCTTACCTGTGCAGGAGATCGTGCAAAGATGGGTTATGACGTAACAATCTTTGAAGCCCTTCATGAGCCGGGCGGTGTACTTGTTTACGGTATTCCTGAATTCCGTCTGCCAAAGTCAACCGTTGTTGCAAGTGAAATTGAAAATGTAAAGAGCTTAGGCGTTAAGATTGAAACAAACGTTGTTATCGGCAAGTCTATGACAATCGACCAGTTAATTGAAGAAGAAGGTTTTGAAGCTGTATTTATCGGTTCCGGTGCAGGTCTGCCTAGATTTATGGGTATCCCGGGTGAAAATGCAAATGGCGTATTTTCTGCAAATGAATACCTTACAAGAAGCAACCTGATGAAAGCTTTCAACGATGATTACGATACACCGATTGCAAGATTCAATAAGGTAGCTATCGTAGGTGGCGGTAATGTTGCCATGGATGCTGCAAGAACAGCGTTAAGACTTGGTGCAGAAGTACATATCGTATACAGAAGAAGTGAAGCGGAACTTCCTGCAAGAGCAGAAGAAGTACATCACGCAAAAGAAGAAGGTATCATCTTTGACCTTCTGACAAACCCGACTGAAATTATCGCTGATGAAAACGGCTGGGTAAAGGGTATGAAGTGCGTTAAAATGGAACTGGGCGAACCGGATGCTTCAGGAAGAAGAAGACCGGTTGAAGTTCCGGGTTCTGAATATGTAATGGATTTAGACGCAGTAATCATGTCACTGGGTACATCTCCAAATCCATTGATTTCTTCTACAACAAAGGGACTGGATATCAATAACAGAAAGTGCATTATTGCAGAGGAAGAAACAGGTAAGACAACAAAGACAGGCGTTTATGCCGGTGGTGATGCCGTAACAGGTGCAGCAACTGTTATTCTTGCCATGGGTGCAGGTAAAGCCGGTGCTAAGGGTATTGATGAATATCTTTCAAACAAATAATTATACGGTCACAAGATCATTCACCCACCTATGAGCAAGCTCATGTGGGTTCAGATCTTTTGACCCTGGTATCATAAAAAATAAAACCGCAGGAGTGTGACAGATGTCCGGGAATCCGGAGTCTGGTTCACATTCCTGCGGTTTTTGAATAGTTTTAAAACATAGCAGAATCAAAAATATTTAAAGGCATTATTCATGTGAAGAATTAAAAGTATCTTCAATGTACTGGTCACTGACCACTTCGATAACAGAATCATCTGCATCCGGGAAGGCTTCTGACAGCGCGTTTTTTAAATAGCTGCTGCGGTTAAAATACTTCATTTCTTCCGGGATACTGCCATCGTAAGAAGCTTCAATGGCTTCCGGTGACACGTTTTTGGCAAGCCAGTTGTTTAATTTATCTGAAAGTTCATTTTCCACACTCATCTGTGATTTAATATTTTTGGAATATTTGAGTGATTTGAAGCCAATCAGTAAAAATGCAATAAAAAGTCCGCCAAGCACAACATTTGTCAGGATTGCGGAAGCACCTGAAAAGTGGAACAGGTGAAGTACATTAAAGTCATTGAGCAGTAAAATAATCAGTCCCGCACCGCCGCACACAAAAAATGTGATGGCAGAGGAGAGATTGTCGCTGTATTTTTCGGCAGAGTTATTGTAAATACTGCCACCCTGAGTCAGCTCGTCTTCCGTAGAATCTTTTTTTAGTTCATTTTCGGAAAAAACATGATAAAGATTATCTGCTTTTTCAAAATCGCCCGAAGCAACACTGACAGAATAAGTGCTGTTTAATTCATTGACATTCATTTCAATGTCTGCAATTCCCGAAAATTTCAAAAATTCCTGAAAACGTTCAGCCTGCTCTTTCGGAAGATAAGCGACCGGTTCATAATGTTTGTTTTCCATAAAAATCTCCATTCTTATCTCAATCAGATTTTGGATTTTACTCCAAATTTTAGTATAAAACAAAAATGTGAAGAAAAAAAGAACTTTTTAGTAGTGGTAGAATTTTTTGAAACAAAAATTAACAATTTATGATATAATTGATTTTATAAAATATTTGAGAAAATAAGGCTGAAATTTTGTATATGCTATGTAGAAAACAATAAGAATTTTATAGAAAAATAATTAGCAAGATTAAACAAATATATGAGGGGAAGGAAAAATAAAAATGAAGAATATTTTGATTGTAGAGGATTCTCAAGAAATTATAGACTTAATAAAAATATACTTAGAGCAAGAAGAATATTTTATATATGCAGCACGTGATGGGAGAATAGCTGTTAATCTTTTTGAACAGGAAGAAATTCATTTAGTGATTTTGGATATCATGCTACCGGAGTTAAATGGATATGAGGTCATTAAAAGAATAAGAAAGATCAGTAATGTACCAGTAATTATTTTATCTGCTAAAAACCAGGATGCTGATAAAATTTTGGGCTTAAATTTGGGAGCAGATGATTATGTAGCGAAGCCGTTTAATCCGTTGGAATTGGTTGCAAGAATTAATGCTCAAATAAGACGATTTTATGATTTTGGTGGTTCTAAGGAAAAACAGGATGAAAAAGTTATTATTGGAGAGTTAATGCTTGATCAACGCGAATGTAAACTTTATAAAAAAAATAGAGAAATTGATTTAACATATATGGAGTACAAACTGTTAAAGCTTTTTATGACTGAGCCGGGCAGAGTATTCACAAAAGCACAAATTTTTGAACTGGTATGGGAAAATGAATACTATTACACAGATAATACGGTGGTAGTTTATATTAGTAAATTACGTGATAAGATAGAAGACGATTCAAAGAATCCACAATTAATTAAAACTGTAAGAGGATTGGGGTATCGATTTGAAAAATAGAAAAAAAAATATTAGTAAATTTCTCAAAACAAACTTTGTTTTCTTTTCTTTAATTATACTTGTTGTTTTTTTATGTGCGAATTTTTTTATTCAGATGATGGGCGATAAGTATTTGTTAACAGAAGCGCAATATTATTTTGCGGATACTTTGATAATCGAAGAATATTCGAGCGTAGATACAAATTATATTCGCAGTATTGACGGGTGGCTGAGTATACTTGATGAAGAACTGCAGGTAATATATACAACCAATAATGAAGAAGTAGAAGCATACACGCAGCAACAACTAATTAAGCTTACAAAAGGTGAATTACTTAGAAATGATGAAAAGGTTTATGCCAGCATGAAGTATTTCACTGATGAAAAGGGAGAAGAACGATTAGGAATTGTATGTATACCGGCAAAATATGTACAAGTAACGGCAACAGTATCTAATATGAAATATGGTATTAAAAATATATTGATTATATATATGGGCGGGATATTAGTTATAATAGCCGGATATATGCTGGCAGTTTTGGGATTGTCTTGTTATATGAAAAAAGAATTAACGAATCCTATATATATGTTAATAGATGCATTCAACGAAATTAGTACAGGTAATTATTCGGTAAGACTTAATTTTGAAGCCGTGACAGAATTTGTTGAGATAAGAGATTCATTTAATAGTATGGTTAAAAGATTATTTGATATGGAAGAAGAAAAAAGAGTTTCATACCAACAACGGCAGCAATTACTTACAGATATAGGACATGATTTAAAAACGCCTACTACTATTATTCAGGGATATTCATCAGCGATATTAGAAGGTCGGGTAACAGAGGAGCATAAAGAAAAATGTATGCGGATTATCAACGAAAATGCTACTAATATGGCAGAATTGACAGAATTGCTTTTAGATTACACAAGATTTGATTGTGCAGACTATAAACTAACAATGATGAATTATGATTTGGGAGAATTTTTAAGGCAGATTATCATTGAAAAAATACTATTGTTTGAGGAAAATCAAATTAATATTGTAATTGACATACCGGATAGAAAAGTAGAAGCAGAAATTGATTTTAAGATATTTAAACGAGCTATTATAAATTTATTAAATAACATATTACAGCACAATCCGGCAGGAATAAATGCTTTAGTTTGTCTGACCAATCAGAAAAAAATTATAATAGCCGACAGTGGAGAATTAATATCAGAAGAAATTAAGGACAAAATATTTGATCCGTTTGTTTGTGGAGATAAAGCTAGAAATCCAGAGAAACATAACAGTGGACTGGGATTATCAATAACCAAAAAAATCGTAGAAATGCATAATGGGAGATTATATTTGGAACAAGAATGGAAAGGATATACCAAGGCATTTATTATTGAATTACCATAGAATATATAGTAAAAATCAGAAAAAACATCTTTGTCTGTTTGGGGCGAAAGATGTTTTTTTTGCGCCTTGCGGAGAGTGTATCTGATGGGTTGTGAGAAGGATACCGCTAAAGACAAAGAGAATATTAGTTGATAAAAATTTATGTAATTTTAATATATGACAATATAAATATTAATGTTGGAAATATATCATAAGGACATATCAAAAAGAAAGGGGGATGGATATGTTATTTAAGAGTAAAAAAGTGGCGGCACCGGGCTGTATCAGTGCAGGATTTTTCATTTGTATAAGCTATGGAAAGAATTTTTAGTTAGTATCAAAAAATACGAAAGGAGGAGCGGGTATGTTATTTAAGAGCAAAAAAGTGACGGCACCGGGCTGTATCAGCGCAGGATTTTACATTTGCGTAAGTTATGGAAAAAAATTCTAATAAAGCATATGTAAAGTATAATGGAACATAATCATCCGCCTGCATGGTTTGTTATATACAGGCGGATGACAAGGAGAAAAATATGGATGGAAACAAAAAATTATTTGATATAGATGGAATTCACATGCTTGGAAATTTTGATAATGGTGCAGTAATTGGTTTAGATGACGAAGGATATGCTTATGTAGAAACTGCTGATTCCAAATTATGTGATGAGAAAAAACAAGCAGAAATTGATAATGCAATGAAAGAAATGGGCTTTTTAGATAAAGAACAAGAGAAGAAGATTGATGCGGCATATTTACATGTTATAGATGCATGTAATTTGCACTGTGTAGGCTGTTATTCTTTTATAGAAGATAGGAATACGTCTAAAAAACTTTCTTGTGATGAAATAAAAAAAATATTAGATGGACTAAAACAAGTAGGAGTTCAAAAAATTGTTATTTCTGGTGGAGAACCTTTCATAAGAAATGATTTAGAAGAAATATGCAAATATGCAAAAGAAGTTTGCAGATTTGAATTTCTTACAATTATAACAAATGGAACAATGAATATTGAAAGATATTACCCAGTGCTTAGGTATATTAATCAGTTGAATATATCTATTGATGGATACAGTGAAAAAACTTATTTTATTCGTGACAAAGGAATCATGCCAAAAGTTTTGGATACGGTTAGGCGTTTAAAAGATTTAATTGAAATAAACATGATAGTAACCCTGCATAGAAAAAATATAAAATATATGAAAGAGTATAATGAACTGGCAAAAAAATGGGTGTACGTTTTTCTTTCAGTATATTTACAGTTGACGAAACAAATCCATTATTTAACGAGTATGTATTAAGTGATATTGATTTAATTGAAATCGAAAGAATATTAATGGAATTAAATATTGATGCTTCTATTGAAGATATTCCAATTGGAGGAGAAGCGATACTTTGTCGTTCACGTTGTGAAGCAGGTAATAAGCTGATTAGCATTGATGCAAGAGGCGATGTATATCCATGTCATATGCTTCACAAAAAAGAATTGTTGTTAGGTAATTCTTTAAAACAGGAAATTAGAGATATTGTGTTTAGCGAAACAAACCCATTTCAAAATTTGCATGTAGATAATTTTGAAGACTGTAGTGAATATAAATATAAGTATTTATGTGGTGGAGGCTGCAGGGGAAGAAGTTATTTACGGTATGGAAATATAAATCAGAAAGATGCCTATTGCGCAATGATTTTTAACTATTATAAGGATTTGATGATAGAGGTAAAGAAAAATTTGGGAGGGATTTCATGAGGGGTTTGCAGGTGAATGGATTGACTAAGAGTTATGGCGAGAAAAAAGCTTTGGATGACTTTTCATTTCAGATTAATCAAGGCGAAATTGTTGGTCTTGTAGGAAAAAATGGGGCAGGAAAAACGACTTTATTAAATTGTATTGCGGGAAATATTTTTCCGGATGAGGGTTCTATATGCTTTGATGATAAGGACTTGCTGGTAAATTGTGAAATGCGTAAAGAGTTTGGCATTTTAATTCAACCTAGTTTTTTAGATTATATGAATACATATGACAATTTAAGATTACTTCAGAATGCAGTTGGAATATGGGATAAGAGGTTGATACGTAAGCAGTCGGATGAAGTGTTGAAAATAGTTGGATTAGAAGATAAAGGGAAAACATTTGTAAAATCATTCTCTTTTGGAATGAAGCAAAGATTGGGGTTTGCACAGGCTTTGTTAAATGGACATAAATTTATGATTTTGGATGAGCCATTTGTAGGCTTAGACATTAATGGCAGAGCAATGGTGAAAGAGTATATAAAAAAAATTGTAAAGGAAAAGCAGATTGGCGTCATATTTTCTGATCATAATCTGGATGAGGTTAGGAGTTTATGTGAAAGAGTAATTGTAATAAAGGCTGGAAAAAAAATATATGATAAAGGATTGGAGGAGGATGGAAACTATGAAATTGGAGTAGAGAGTGTAAATCAAGGATTGATACAGGCTATGGCAGGGATGTTCGGAGTTGAAATAAATGTTGAAAAATCAAGTCTTTCTTTTAATAGTAACGCAGACATTAATAGAGTTATTGCAGCAATTGTACCACATGCCAAAATTGTATTTATTAAAGCTTCCGAAAATAATTTGGAGAATATGTTGAAAGGAGAATAAGTATGAAAGATTTAGTAAAAATAGAGTTTATCAAGCTTATTAAGCATAATGATTTCTTTTTGATGATTTCGATGCTGTTTATTCCTGTTATGTATTCGGTGGGACTTGCCATGAACGTAAAATCTTTTACTTATATAGGAGAACAGAAAGTGTCTGGATTAGCTTTTGCATCTGAAATGTATACCTTTGTATATATGTGTTTTATCTACTTTATTATACTCTCTGTCTGTGTTATTAGATCTTTGAAGGGAGAAATAGAAAATAAAAGTATTCAGTTATATACGCAGCGTATCAATAATAGAAAGAAAATATATTTGGCTAAAAACGCTGCATATCTTATATTGGCAGTTAGTGCGGCGTTGATTTTTATTATAACATCAATTATATGTTTCTATTTATTTATGATAAGGAGAGCAGACATTGCGGTACCACAGTTTTGTGAGAATGGAGAATTGTTATATTACTCTGTGAATATATTGGCGATTTTGCTATGTTTTATATTTACAGTAAATCTCTCATTGTTTTTAGGTGCGTATAAAAAATCATTTCAAGCAATGGGCATATTTGTTTTTGTTTGGTTGGCTTTTATGTATTTAAAAGAGATTTCTTATGTGAAATATTTTGTACCAATATATTATGTAGAAGAGATAGTGAATTCGGATATGGGAAACTGTGAATGGAAATATTTAGTTATATTACTTATGCTGGTATTTATTTATTCTGTAATAAGTATTGTACTAGGCCAAAAGAAATTTGAAAAGAGTGATATATGATGAAGAAAATTAGTGTTGATAATATTTTGTTTTTAATGCTTATGGCGATCGCGCCGACCGTTCTTGTAATAATAATAAGTTTCATATTTTTATTATTGCCGGGAGAAAAAAATGAAATTGTTCAAAGCCTAGTAGTATTACCATTTTCATTTGTTTTAATTCCGGGAATTGTTTTATTACGACAGGAAAAAGTTCGTTTGGAAGAATTGGGATTAAAGAAGTTTTCGAAGAAAGATTGTGTGATATGTACTAGTTGCTGTTTAGTGTTATATATATATTTACTCTCGAATTATGATATAAAAGCAATTGTATTATTATCAGTACAGACACTTATAGTGGCAATTTCAGAGGAATTTTGGGCGAGGGGAGTTTTGTTCTATATCTTAAGGAAGTTATTTAACAGTTGGTTTGTTGTAGTATTAATGTCAAGCGTGATATTTGTATTTATAACGCATATGAATAGGGATATTATTGAAAATTTCCTGTATAGAATGCCGGGAGCTTTAATTATGGGATTCATTTATCAGAAGACGAAAAAACTTCAATATTCTATACTATTTCACTATATCTATAATATTTCAGGCAGTCTTTAGGAGGGAAAAATGAATGTAAGAAAGAATCTGTATGCAAGTATTTGTGTTAATATTTTAGTCGTAGGTATTTTTTTATTAATGCTCCAAGAATTGGATGTGTTTATGCAATTATTATTTTCTTTTGTGCCAATCATACTCAGTATTATAGTAAGTGTATTGATTAATCGTGACCAAAATCCGGAAAAGGATAATTATTTGCAATGTGCAGCTATCTGTTCAGGCTTTAATTTTATAAGTTTGGTTGTAGAATATATATGTATTTCTATAGTTGCAGGTTCAAATGGTATCTACGAAGTTAGTCAAAAATATAATTCGGAGTATGTAACAGTTTCGGAAAATAATTCACCGATATTTTCTATTATTGTGTTTTCCATTGCTTCATTCGTTCTTCATTATTTTGTAATGAAGAACGTGGGTAATAAGAAAAAAGATAATAATAATATACCAAAATAAAAAGAAGGTTTTATAGAATGAATAAACTCAGAATTATAGCATGTGTGATATGCCAATTGTTATATAATATTTTTAACGTATTTTTTGCATGGGTTATTATGCAAATTACAGATTCCCTAGTTAAAGGGGATAGCAGTGTTTTTGTTAATTATTTGGAAATTGCAGGTATTGGAGTTGGTTGTCAGATTTTATTCAATTTTTTATCACTTCGTTTACAGAACAAAATAATCAATTCATGTATGACTACAATAAGAATAAAATCTTTATATGGTGTTTTAAAAGGGGAAAATAGATATTTACAGGAGGAACAAAAGGCACAATATGTAGCTTATTTTACGAATGAATTAGAAATATTTGAAAACAGTTATCTTAGAATTCGGTTAAATATAATTAATAGCATTATGTTATTGATTTTGTCAGGAACAATGATATTTCAAATTCACAAAACATTACTGTTAATTGTTGTTGTTATGATGGTATTAATGGTTTTGATACCATTTGGACTTTCTGGCGGATTACAAAAAGCAAATGCTGATTATTTATGTTCTAATAAAGAGTTAATAAAGAAAACGGAGGAGTATTTGAATGGGTATGAGGTTATAAAATCATTTTTTGTAGAAAACAAAATTGTGCATTTATATGAAAAAACAGTAAAATGGAATGGTAATAATAAAAAAATTTTTGAAAATAAAATGGGAATTTCAAATGTTATTACCGGATTTATGAGTATATTGATTATTTTATCAACTTTTATAGCAGGAGGATATTTGATATTAAAATCTGTATTAACCGTGGGAGCACTGTTGGCTGTTATACAATTAATCAGTAATATGATATCTCCATTGACGGATATTTTGTATGGTGTTAATGAAATGAATTCTGTAAAAGAAATAAAGGATAAGGTAAGTACACTTTGTGGCAAAGCAGATGAATGTGAAAGTGGGATTGTGAATTCATCTATAGGAAGTAAATTAGAAATTGAAAATTTGTCTTTTACATATCCAGGGCAAGATGCGGAGGTAATAAAAAAAGTCAATCTTGTACTGGAAAAAGGAAAAACATATGCTGTTGTAGGGGAAAATGGATGCGGTAAAAGTACCTTTGCTAAAATTATTTCAGGTTACTATATGAATTATTTTGGAAAGATTAAAGTGGACGGTGAGGATTTGAAGAAAATTCCTGGGAATATGATAAGGAGTAGAATCGTTTATATAAATCAAAATGATTTTTTGTTTGATGCATCTTCAAAAGAAAATTGCACACTTTTTTTTAGCTATGATGTTAGTCCGACTTTGGTTAGCGCAATGGAAAGTGAAGAATTATTAGAGAAAGATTATTCGACTACAGTGATGTCAGGTGGTGAACGTCAAAAGATAGCTTTTTTACGAGGGTTTAGCAAAAAATCTGATATTTTGATATGTGATGAGGCCGAATCGGCAATGGATATATTGGCAAAAAAGAGGTTTATAGAATTGTTAAAAAAAGATAAGGAAAGAATAAATGTTAGTATTACACATACGATTAATGACAGTTTAAAAGAGTATGATAGGATTCTCTATTTTAAACATGGTGTTTTAGTTGAGCAGGGTAGTTTTGATGAATTATATTCAAAAAAGAAAGAATTTTATAAATTTTATTGTAATAAAACGGTATGTATGACGGAATAAGTTTAATAGCGGACAACATGAGGATATATTTAAAGAAACCAGATGTGGCAGCTATGAGATTATCCAATCTCTTAGAAGATAATTGTAAATTGATATAGAAGGACAACCAAAGTTATGGTATACTTACACCCAGAGTATATGAATCATACAGGAGTCTGCATCTTGTGACTGTCGTCACTTGGTCGTGGTTTTTGCCATATAGGTGTATGGTCATAAATGCTTATGAGTGCAGAAAGGATAAAATGAAAATTATGGCAGAAAAGATTTTGATTATTACGGGCGGTACAGTAGATTATGAGTGGGCGAAAGACTGGCTTTCCGCAAAAACATATGATTATTGCATAGCGGCAGACAGCGGACTGGTACATGCGGATAAACTGGGAATCCGGGTGGATTACATTTTGGGGGATTACGATTCGGTTAATGAAAGGCTGCTTGATACCTATAAAAAAGATACGCAGACAGTGACATATCCGCCGGAAAAAAATTATACCGATACACATCTGGCGGTAATTACAGCGTTAAAACATCATCCGGCGGCGATTGATATTTTAGGGGCTACCGGAACACGCTATGACCACGCACTGACCAATATTTTTATCATGAAACAGGCATTGGAAGCAGGAACGGAGTGCTGCATTTATGATAAGTACAACAAAATTTATCTGTTAAACGGAAATAAAACGATAAAAAAGGCAGATCAGTACGGAAAATATATTTCATTTGTGCCGATGACAGAGGAAGTGGTTCTTACATTAAAAGGCTTGAAATATCCGCTGAACGGATACATTTTACGGCAGGGGTTAAGCATCTGCCAGAGCAATGAGATAAAAGAAGAAACTGCGGAAATTCTGATTGAAAAAGGGATTGTGGCGGCAATTGAGAGCAGGGATTAGGCTTGTGTCAGATGCTTTTTTTAAAGTATTATGCAATTTAAAAGGAATTGTCAGAATTGTAAATAAGATTCTACAAAAAGCTTGTTTTTTGGGAAATATTGTTATAAAATAGACAATAGATTGTTACATTATTACAAAAAGTATAGGAGGTCTTTAGAGAATGGGTAACACAACACAGGCGTCAGCAAGAGAACGCATTGAAGCAATTCTTGATGACAACAGTTTTGTTGAAATCGGAGCAGGTGTAAAAGCCAGAGCAACAGATTTTAACATGCAGGAAAAAGACACTCCGGCAGACGGTGTTATTACCGGATACGGAGTAATTAATGGAAGTCTTGTGTATGTATACAGCCAGAATCCGGCAGTTTTAGGCGGTTCAATCGGCGAAATGCATGCAAAGAAGATTACAGGACTTTACGATATGGCTATGAAGATGGGAGCGCCGGTTATCGGCCTGATAGATTGTGCAGGATTAAGACTTCAGGAAGCAACAGATGCTTTGAATGGTTTCGGAACAATTTACCGGAAGATGTCATTATGTTCCGGTCTTGTACCACAGATTACGGCTGTTTACGGAAGCTGCGGCGGCGGTCTTGCAGTTCTTTCAGAACTTTCTGATTTTACATTTGTAGAAGAAAAGAACGGAAAGTTATTTGTGAACAGTCCGAATGCATTAGACGGCAACAATGATACCAAGTTAGACACAGCATCTGCTGCATTTCAGGCAGAAGCAGGTGTTGCAGATTTTACAGGTGATGAGGAAACAATTGCAAATGGCATCAGACAGCTTGTATCTCTTCTTCCGGCCAATAATGACGATGTAGCTTATGCAGACTGCGAAGATGATTTAAATAGAGCATGTGCGGATATGGAAGCAGAAGCAGCAGATGCAGTGCTTGCATTAACAGATATTGCAGATGACGGCTTATTTATGGAAGTAAAGTCTGAATTTGCAAAGAGTGTTGTAACAGGTCTGTTAAAGATTAACGGTACAACAGTCGGCGCCGTTGCCAACAGAACAGTCCGTTTTGATGACGAAGGCGAAGCAGCAGAAAAGTTTGAACCGGTACTGACCGTTGACGGTGCTGAAAAAGCTGCAGAATTTGTAAATTTCTGTGATGCATTTGAAATTCCGGTGCTGACCCTTACCAATGTAAAGGGCTTTGAAGCAACAGTTGATTCAGAAAAGAAGATTGCAAAGGCAGCAGCAAAGCTTACATATGCATTTGCAAATGCAACCGTACCAAAGGTTAATGTAATCATCGGCGAAGCTTACGGAAGTGCTTATGTGGCAATGAATTCCAAAGCAGTCGGTGCAGATATGACATACGCATGGCCGTCAGCAAGCATCGGTATGATGGATGCAGCCAGTGCAGCAAAGATTATGTATGCAGATGAGATTGATAAGGCAGAAGATGTCAACGCAAAGATTTCTGAAAAGGCAGCAGAGTACGCACAGTTACAGTCCAGCGTAGAATCTGCAGCAGCAAGAGGTTATGTGGATACAATTATTAATCCTGAGGAAACAAGACAGTATGTTGCGGCAGCGTTTGAAATGCTGTACACAAAAAGAGAGGATCGTCCGGTTAAGAAGCATGGAACGGTCTGATAATGAGGTGAAACAATATGAAGAAAACTAATATCAAACGCTTTTTCGTGTTGTTCTGTGTGTTAGCCTGCGTGTTCAGTATGACAGCCTGCACCAATACCATTTCTTCAGACAGTGCTAAGACGAGCCTTAAAGATATGAAGGTCAATCAGTATGCCTCAGATATGGTACAGTGGGCAGAAGATATGCTGGTATATTTAGACCAGACATCTGATGCACAGATTAAAGCAGATGGCGAAGCAGCAAAGACACTCAGCTATGTGAATGGAAAAGTCTATGTCGTAAATATGCAGGGCATGAACGACAAGACGATTGAGTTTTATAACAGCTGGGTTAAAACAAGAGAAGATTTAGGCGCATTAAAGTCCATTGACAAAGAAGAAGTCAGAGTCAGTGATGAAACAGGAACACTGTGCACGATTGCAATCAATGCAACATATGAAACAAGAACCTGCGCATTTGAGCTGGTCATTGATGATGATTTCAACCTGGACAGCGGTGCAATTAACCCGACTTATACAACAGGTGAGAAGATGGAAAAGGCTGTATTAAATACAGTACTTGGTATGGGAACGGTATTTATTGTGCTGATTTTCATTTCTTATATCATTTCTCTGCTTCAGCATGTTAATAAAATCGGAGCAAAGAAACAGACAGCAGAAGCACCACAGCAGACAGCACCTGCACCGGTTGTTGAGGAACCGGAAGATGAGGAAGAAGATGACTGCGAACTGGTTGCTGTTATTACGGCGGCGATTGCTGCATCAGAAGGTACTGCGGCAGATGGACTGGTAGTTCGTTCCATCAGAAAAGTCGGCAGACAGAATAACTGGAAATAAAATTAAAATATTTGATAATCAATCAGCCGCAGACCGCGGTGGAACGGAGGAAACAATGAAAAATTATACGATCACAGTGAATGGGAATGTATATGACGTTACAGTAGAAGAAGGAACAGGAAGCGCAGCAGCACCGGCAGCAAAGGCTGCACCGAAAGCTGCACCGAAGGCAGCAAAGAAAGCAGCACCGGCTGGCGCACAGGGTGCAGTAAAGGTAACTGCTCCAATGCAGGGTAAGATTTTAAAGACACCGGTTGCAGCAGGCTCTGCTGTAAAGAAGGGTGATGTACTTGTTGTTCTTGAAGCCATGAAGATGGAAAATGAAATCTGTGCACCACAGGACGGTACTGTTGCAACAGTAGAATGTGCCGTTGGTGATTCCGTTGAAACAGGTAAAGTATTAGTTTCCATGAACTAAGTTCTTTATCAGAATCATTGAAACGGGAGGTTAAAAAATGAGTTATATTATAGAAACATTGGGAAACCTCGTACAGCAGACCGCATTTTTCGGGCTTTCATGGGGCAATTACCTCATGGTTGTTGTTGCGTTGATTTTCCTGTACTTAGCAATAAAAAAAGGATACGAACCTCTGCTTCTTGTACCGATTTCCTTTGGTATGCTTCTTGTCAATCTTTATCCGGACATCATGCTTTCCATTGAGGATTCCAGCAATGGTGTGGGTGGTTTACTGCATTACTTCTATTTACTGGATGAATGGAGTATTTTACCGTCCTTGATTTTCCTTGGTGTTGGTGCAATGACAGATTTCGGACCGCTGATTGCCAATCCAAAGAGCTTTCTGCTTGGTGCGGCAGCGCAGTTCGGTATTTTCGCTGCATATATTCTGGCAATCTTTATGGGATTCCCGGATAAGGCAGCAGCTGCGATTTCTATTATCGGTGGTGCCGATGGACCGACATCTATCTTCCTTGCCGGTAAATTAGGACAGACAAAATATATGGGACCGATTGCGGTGGCAGCATATTCTTATATGTCACTGGTTCCGATTATCCAGCCACCGATTATGAAGCTTTTAACAACAGAAGATGAAAGAAAGATTAAAATGGAACAGTTACGTCCTGTATCCAAACTGGAAAAGATTCTGTTCCCAATCGTTGTAACGATTGTTGTTGTTATGATTCTTCCGACAACAGCTCCACTCGTTGGTATGCTGATGTTAGGTAATCTCTTTAAAGAGAGCGGTGTTGTAAAGCAGCTTACAGAAACAGCATCAAATGCATTGATGTACATCGTTGTTATTATTCTTGGTACATCTGTCGGTGCAACAACAAGTGCAGAGGCATTTTTAAATCTTGATACTTTAAAGATTGTTGCATTAGGTCTGGTTGCGTTTGCATTTGGTACGGCAGCCGGTGTACTGTTTGGTAAGATTATGTGCAAGGCAACACATGGCAAGGTAAATCCGCTGATTGGTTCAGCCGGCGTATCAGCCGTTCCAATGGCAGCACGAGTATCACAGAAGGTCGGCACGGAAGCAGATCCGTCCAACTTCCTGTTAATGCATGCGATGGGACCAAACGTAGCCGGTGTTATCGGTACTGCAGTTGCCGCAGGTACGTTTATGGCGATGTTTGGTGTAATGTAAAATAGATATTAATGGAGGATATAAAGATGGCAGAACAGGTGAAAAAACCTTTAAAAATTACTGAGACCGTATTGCGTGATGCACATCAGTCCTTAATTGCTACAAGAATGACAACAGAGCAGATGCTTCCGATTGTCGATAAGATGGATAAAGTCGGATATCATTCAGTAGAGTGCTGGGGTGGTGCTACATTCGATGCATCTCTTAGATTCTTAAAAGAAGACCCATGGGAAAGACTTCGTAAGTTAAGAGATGGTTTTAAAAATACAAAATTACAGATGTTATTCAGAGGACAGAATATCCTCGGATACAATCATTATGCAGATGATGTAGTAGAATATTTCGTACAGAAGTCTATTGCAAACGGTATTGATATTATCCGTATTTTCGACTGCTTTAACGATTTAAGAAATCTTGAAACAGCAGTAAAGGCAGCTAAGAGAGAAAAAGGACATGCACAGATTGCACTTTCTTATACAATCGGTGATGCCTATACACTGGATTATTGGAAAGAAACAGCAAAGAAGATTGAAGATATGGGTGCAGACTCTATCTGTATCAAGGATATGGCAGGTCTTTTACTTCCATATAAAGCAACAGAACTCGTACAGGCATTAAAGGAAGGTTCTTCACTGCCGATTCAGATGCATACACATTATACATCCGGTGTTGCTTCCATGACCTATTTAAAGGCAGTAGAAGCCGGTGCAGATGTTATTGATACAGCAATCTCACCGTTCTCAATGGGTACAAGCCAGCCTGCAACAGAAGTTATGGTAGAAACCTTTAAGGGCACACCGTATGATACAGGACTTGACCAGAATCTGCTGGCTGAAATCGCTGAATACTTCCGTCCGATGAGAGAGGAAGCGTTAAAGACAGGTCTGATGAATACAAAGGTTCTTGGCGTAAATATCAAGACACTCTTATATCAGGTACCGGGTGGTATGTTATCAAATCTTGTATCCCAGTTAAAGGATGCAGGTGCAGAAGACAAGTATCAGGCTGTGCTTGAAGAAATTCCGAGAGTTCGTAAGGATTATGGTGAACCGCCTCTGGTTACACCGTCATCACAGATTGTCGGTACACAGGCTGTATTAAATGTATTACAGGGTGAACGTTACAAGATGATTACAAAAGAATCCAAGAAGGTTCTTGCAGGTGAATTCGGACGTACCGTTAAGCCGTTTAATAAAGAAGTACAGAAGAAGGCAATCGGTGATACAGAGCCGATTACATGCCGTCCGGCTGACTTGATTGAGCCACAGTTAGAAGGCTTCAAAAAGAGCCCGGTCGTTCAGAAGTACAAACAGCAGGATGAAGACGTATTATCATACGCATTATTCCCGGCAGTTGCAGAAGAATTCTTTAAGTACAGAGAAGCGCAGCAGACAAAGGTTGACCCAAAGGCTGCGGATACAGAAAATAAGACATATCCGGTATAATAATCTGATGCCGGATTCAGCAGCGGATATCATTGGATATCATTGTTGAGTTAGCTTATAAAGGGAGATTCAAAAGAATCTCCCTTTTTGTAGATTGCGCTTTCGTATCATATAGAAATACACAAAAAATACAATTTTCTTAGGAAAAAATACCCATAACACCTTGAATACAGGAAAAAAGTATAGTAAAATCTGTATTTAACATAAACAAGGAGACAGAACGAGAATGGAACAAAATGAAAGATACAAAAACTTATCACTAAAGAAAAAATTATTTATATCCCATGGCATTATTATTGCAGTAGCGGCAGTGATAGCGGTACTGTTACTTGTGGGATTAAATATTGTAAAGGGAAATGTAAGCGGTATTTTTAACGGTCCGCTTGCCAATATTGACAGTGTAGGCAAAGTGCGCTACGGCATTACGGATTTACAGCGTGCGATAAACAGAATTCTGACTGAGGATTCATCACAGGTTGGGAACAGCTATGTGAATTTTGAAAAGACCGTCACAGAAGATGTCAGTCTGATTACAGATTCTGTACAGCAGATGCAGAACCGGAAGATGAATACAGAAAGTACAGCGCTGTTAAATCAGTTAGCGTCTAAGATTGATGAAGGCGAAAAGGTCAGAAGCAAGTTAATGACACAGATTAAGGCAGGCCGTTACAGCGAGGCGGTTGAATTAAATAATAATACATATCTGCCGATTGTAAATGACATTAAAAGCCTTTCTGAACAGCTGGAAAACTCGATTGATAAGACTGCGGTTAATTATTATACGATGTCAAAATATACTGGTGTCGGAATGACCGTGGCAGGTATTTTACTGCTTATCGCAGGCGTGGTATTTGGACTGCATGTTACACGCAAGATGGCCGGTGCTATTGTAGAACCGGTACAGGAGATTACAGAAGCTGCCAAAATCATGTACAGCGGAGATATGTCTGTCGGAGAACGGATTACCTATGAATCCGATGATGAAATCGGACAACTTGCGGATGCACTGCGCGGTACAACGAAAAATCTCTCCGATTATGTAAATGAGATTTCAGCAATCTTACAGCGTATGGCAACCGGAGATTTGACAGAGGACAGCGATGAAATTACAGATTTCCTCGGTGATTTTGCAAGTATTAAAGAGTCTTTTGTACATATCTTAAAGCGTTTTAACAGTACTCTGACGAATATCCAGACAAGTGCGGATGAGGTTGAAGAAGGGGCAAACGGTATATCCCAGTCTTCGCAGGCACTTGCAGAGGGCGCAACTGATCAGGCAAGTGCAATCCAGCAGTTAGATGCTACAGTGACTTCGGTAGCCAATATGGCAACGGAAAGTGCCAGGGAAACGCAGCAGGCATATGATGATATTCAAAAGACCGTTTCAGATGCAGAGCAGGAAAAGGAAAAAATGAAAGAATTGACCGATGAAATGCGCCGCATTTATGAAATCTCCAGCGAAATCGATAATATTATTGTAACAATAGAAAATATTGCCTCACAGACAAATCTGCTTTCATTAAATGCTTCAATTGAAGCAGCAAGAGCCGGAGAAGCCGGAAAAGGCTTTGCGGTTGTTGCAGACCAGATTGGTAAGCTGGCGGCAGACAGTGCCAATTCTGCGGCAGAAACCAAGGAATTAATCAGCAAAACCGTTCAGGAAATTGAAAAAGGCAATGCAGTTACGGAAACCGTTTCCCAGTCTTTTGACAGAGTAATTGCGAGCATGAACACCTTTGCAGATGTGGCACATCAGATTAATGAAACAGCCGTAAATCAGGCATCTGCCTTAGAACAGGTCAATCAGGGAATCGACCAGTTATCGGCGGCAGTACAGAATACGGCTTCTTCATCAGAAGAAAGTGCGGCAATCAGCGAACAGTTATCTGCCAAGGCAGAAGAACTGGGTACACTGGTAAGAAAATTCAAACTGTATGCATAGTAAAAATATCCCGGCTTAGGCAGACTGCAAAGCCGGGATATTTTTTATTTTATCTTCTTTTTATGTCATTTGTTTTTGGTGTCAATACAACGGTTATAACTGTTGTATTTATTTATCCATTTTCTTTTTGTTTGTAATCAGCAGTGTTATACAGCCAAGAACAGCGGCAAAAAGAAGAAGTCCGTAAACAGCGACAGATGTTGTATCACCGGTAGCCGGTTCCTGTGTGTTGTTTTGTGTCGCAGTATCTGTTGAAGCAGCGGCAGTTTTTGTGGCTGTTGTTGTTTTGGTAGAAGTTGCAGGCTGGACAGCCGCTGTTGTATCAGGTTGAGTCGTAGCCGCTTCCGTTGTAGCAGGTTGAGCCGGTTTTGTAACAGGCTGAGTCGTAGCCGCTTCCGTTGTAGCATTTTCAGTCGGCTTCGTAGCAGGCTGGGTTGTAACCGGTTCTGTAGCAGCGGTTTCAGCCGGCTTTGTAGCAGGCTGAGTCGTAGCCGCTTCTGTCGTAGCGGTTTCGGTTGGCTTTGTAGCAGGCTGAGTCGTAGCCGCTTCTGTCGTAGCGGTTTCGGTTGGCTTTGTAACCGGCTGTGTTGGTTTTGTAGTAACGGTTATATTTGCAGCGCTGCTCATGGTAGAGCTGTTGTCATCATATACAACGACATAGTAGCTTCCCGCATCATTGCTTGAAATATTATCAAAGCGGATAGAAGAAGCCGTTGCATTGGTTATGGCAGAACCGTTTTTAAACCACTGATAAGATAATGTTCCGTAGCCGGAAGCCGTAACAGAGAGTTCCCCGCTCTCCCCCTCTGTCAGTGAAAGAGAAGCAGGCTGTGCGGAAATCTGAAGTCTAGGCATAACCGTAACGGTTGCGGTGTCGCTTGTGACACTGCTTACACCGTTAGAAACGACAACGGTATAATCTCCGGCATCACTTTCGGCAAGTGCAGAGAAATTCAGTGTAGATGAAGTTTCACCGGTAAGAGCCGTACCGTCTTTATACCACTGATATTGATTAGAACCGCCCGTTCCCTGTACAGCAACATTTAAAGAATAACTGTTGCCGGTAATTCCCTTAAAGGATTTCGGCTGGGTGAAAAGCTTAATAGGATCCGGTGCACTTGTTTTGCTGACATAAACGGCAACAAGCGGGTGCATAACAATGTCATATCCCGCAGGCGTGGTAATAGTAAAATGATAGTTAATATAATAATATAAGCGGGAACCGCTGTCCACAAGTGTTGTATCCAGTATAATCTGATTGGATGACGCATCAAAAGTGTATCCGTCTGCTTCAACCGGAGCGACAGGTGTGCCGTCAATATTGATAACCGGGTTGTCAATTACACAGGTTTCCTGTGTATATGGCAGAAATTCCTTTACAATTTTAGTGTATGGTCTGGTCGGGAAGGAATCACTTCCTTCTGCCATACGGATAGACCAGTTGGTTAAATGCGGCAGACGGGACATAAAGCGGTAGTCCATAATATTTGTAGAGCTGATACCCAGTGTTTTTAAGCTGGTCATTTGTCCGAGTGTGTCGGTCATGTCATTGGCAACTGGACAGCCGTAAAGTGTCAGTTCCTTTAAAGTACCGTTGTGTGACAACAGGAAATCAACATTTGAAAAACGGTTATATGCCAGAATTAAGGTTTCAAGCTTTGTAAGCGAATCAAACATTGAAGAATACTCGTCTGTTACATAAGCGTATGCTAAATCCAGATATTTCAGATTCGTAAGGCTTGAAATTGTGTCCGCATTGGAATCTGCATTTTCAGCGGTGATTTTAACACCGTCCAGACAAAGTCTTGTGATAGATGGAACTGCTTTTAACGGGCTGATATCATTTACAGATGTGCATTTTTCGAGTTCTACATCATTTAAAGTATCCGTTACCGGAATTTTAGAAATATCTGTCAGGTTGTAGCAGTCACTTAAATCCAGAAAGTGCAGTTTTGTTAATGCTGTAATATCCGGCAGTACCGTAAGTTCGGAATCGGTAATCCGTAAGGTTTTCAGATTCACACAGTACTCAAGACCTGTGTAGTCCGTAATGTGTGTGTCATCAGAACCTGTTAATTTTAAAGCAGTGAGCGATTCAAGCTGTTCCTTTGTAATATCAGCAGAAGAATCTTCAACGTTTAAAGCGCTGTTTAAAGCGGCTTTCATATTGACATCGGGAATGTCCACGATGTCGGACGAAGCTGCCCAAATCTGCGGAAGCTTTGCAAATTCTGTACAGAACGGAATCACCATAAGACAGGCAAGCAGTACACACAGAATTTTCTTAAAATTGTGTTTCATAATTTTCTTTCCTCCTAAAAATAGAAATACAATGAAATTTTACCATAATGCAGTACAAAAGTATGTGGTTATAAAGGGATAGGATAAAAGGGAATTCTAGGAAAAAAGATAGAAAGAATAGGACGGGGGATACAAATTTCCATAAAGTAAAAAGTGTCCGGCAGGAATACCGGACACCGTTTAATCGTCAATCGGCTGCTCTTTTTCCGACTGTGAATCGGATAGAGAGCAAGCAATTGACGGTTATAGTACCTGATATATTATCAGTCCTTTGGCAGGCTCTGCATATATTCATGCATGGACTCTGCTACAATCTTGCTGTGGGCAACAGCTTCAACAACAGTACGTGCACCGTTTACAACGTCACCGGAAGCAAAGATACCCGGTCTTGAAGTGTGACCGGTTTCATCGGCATCCAAAAGACCTCTGGCAGTGGATTTTAAGCCTTCAGTGGTATTGACAATACGGTTCTGTGGTCCCTGACTGATAGAGATAATCGTGCTGTCAGCTTCATAAAGCTTTTCGGTGCCTTCAACATCGGTAAAGGTACCGTCTTCATTTTCAATAATATCAATAAAGATAACACCGTTATCTTTAATCTCAACAGGACGTTTATTGTATTCAAACTGAACACCCTCTAACTGGGCATAGCTGAACTCATAGTGGCTTGCGGCAACCTCTTTGGTGATAGAAAAACAGGTTAAATGCTCTACACCTTTGCGGATTGCAGTTCTTGCAACGTCCATAGCGGCATTTCCGGCACCGATGACGATAACACGCTTGCCTAAGCGGTAGCTGTCCGGATTATTTAAGTAGTTGATACCAAAGTGGACATTACCGAAGGTTTCACCCTTGATATGCAGGGTATTCGGTTTCCATACACCTGTACCAACAAAAATTGCTTTATAACCGTCACGGAATAAATCGTCAATGCCGATGGCACCGCCGATTGTCGTATTCGGGCGGATTTTTAAGCCCTTTAATTCAAGGTGGCGGTATTCAATATCGTCTAAGACACTCTTTGGCAGACGGAATTCCGGGATGCCGTAGCGCAGTACGCCGCCAATCTTGTCCTTTCCTTCAAAAATAGTAACCTGATAGCCGTACCGTGCAAGAATAATCGCAATCGTAATACCGGCAGGACCGGAACCGATAATGGCAACGCGCATGCCGTTGGATTCGGCAGGTCCATTGGTCATCTGGTTGGCATAGGTTGTGGAAATATAATTTTCAATGCTGGAAAAATGAACAGGCGCACCCTTTCTTCCCAGTACGCAGTGACCCTCACACTGATTTTCGTGGTTGCAGACAAGACTGCATACGGTTGTCAGCGGATTGTTTTCAAAAAGCATTTTCCCGGCTTCATTTAACTTGTTCTCTTTTAACAGGCGAATTGCCAGCGGAATGTTGGTGTGAATCGGACACCCCTTCTGACATTGCGGCACCTTACACTGAAGGCATCTGTTTGCTTCGTCCATAATATGTAACGCCATAGTTTAAAATCCTCCCCTTGAGAAAAATCATTACAAAACTATCATAGCACGTTCTTATCATAAAGAAAAGCAGAGTTAATTATTTGACGAACTTTCGGTGGACTGTTATGATGATTATGATATATAAATGAGGTAAAAGTGCGAAAGGCGGAAAAAGCGTGCAGGAAAAAATTTTGCTGGTTGAAGATGACAGGGATATTGTGGATTATTTAAGCAGCTTTTTAAAAAATGAAAATTTTATCGTGGAAGCGGTGGTGGGGCAGCGGGAAGCGATTGAAAAACTTGAAACAAGGGAATATGATTTGCTCTTAATTGATATATCGTTAGCAGACGGCAATGGCTATGCGGTCTGTGCGGCGGCAAAGGAAAAATCCCAGGCGGCGGTCATTTTCCTTACGGCATCGGGCGATGAATACAGTGTCGTGACAGGACTGGATATGGGCGCAGATGACTATATCAATAAGCCGTTCCGTCCGCGGGAGCTGGTTTCAAGAATCCGCAGTGTGTTAAGGCGGACAGGAAAGAGCCAGAAGCTGTTAAAAGAGGGCAGTATCACCGTGGATACGGTCAAGGGAAGCGTATACCGGAACGGAGAGGAGCTGGCACTGTCGGCACTCGAATACCGCATGTTACGGATATTGTTTAACAATAAGGGTGTGGTTTTATCAAGAGGCCGCCTGCTCTCGGAAATCTGGGACGTGGCAGGCGAATTTGTCAATGACAACACGCTGACGGTCTATATTAAGCGGCTGCGGGAAAAGATAGAAGATGACCCGTCCCACCCGGTGTTAATTAAGACCGTGCGCGGAATGGGGTACCGTCTATGAAAAGGAACGGTGAATGGATTGCAGAAGGCGTTGTATTTACAGCTTCAATATTGGCGGCATGGATAAGCCGGGCATGGTGGATTGTACTTCCTGCGGGAATTTTATATATGGGAATCCATGCAGAGGGAAAATACCGGCGCAAAAAGAAAATCCGGGAAATTTATGCGCAGATAGAGCGCGTTCTGCGGGGCGATTATACAACGGCATTTAAGGAGTATCAGGAGGGCGATTTAAGCATTTTGCAGAATCAGCTTCACAAGCTGGTAATCCGTTTAAATGAACAGGCGGTGCAGCTGGGGCAGGATAAACGGTATCTGATGAATGCCATGGCGGATATTTCGCACCAGTTAAAGACACCGTTGACCAGCGTGAATATTATTTTGTCATTTTTAATGGAAGAAAATCTTACATATGAAGAACGTCTGCATTTAAGTGGCAAGTTATCCAATGCACTCTCGCATGTCGAAGAACTCATAACGACACTCTTAAAGCTTTCAAAATTCGATGCGGGTGTCGTGCAGTTTCAAAATGCATCGGTGTCCGTAAAAGAGCTGGCAGATACGGTATCTGAGGGCATGGCGGTACAGCTTGAATTAAAAGAAGTGCTTTTGATATACGATATTGCAGAAAATGTATCCTTTACTGGAGATTTCCAGTGGACAAAAGAAGCGCTGGAAAATATTGTGAAAAACTGCATGGAACACACACCGTCCGGCGGGCAGATTCAGATAGAGGCGCAGGAAAATCCGATTTACACGGAAATCATCGTGCGTGACAACGGAACAGGAATTCAAAAAGAAGATTTACCACACCTGTTTGAGCGGTTTTACCGTGGCAAAGGAACGGAAAATACAGGAGTGGGTATCGGACTTTCACTGGCAGCAGAGATTGTCCGCAGGCAGAACGGAACGATAAAGGTATTTAACGCAAAAAACGGCGGTGCGGAATTTCAAATCCGTTTTTATAAAATGCTGCCTTAAACGAAAAGTGACAGATTTGTCATATGAAAGTCATGGCACAGTCACCGGACTGTCCTACAATTTAGACTGAAATCTAAAATACAGGAGGCAGTCAATGGATATTTTAAAAGTAGAAAATTTAACAAAGATTTATGGAAAAGGAGAAAACAGCTTTAAGGCACTGGATAATGTGTCCTTCAGTGTGAAGCGCGGGCAGTTTGTGGCAATTGTAGGACCGTCCGGCTCGGGAAAGTCTACACTTCTGCATCTGATTGGCGGCGTAGACAGACCGGATGGTGGGCATGTCTATGTGGACAGCAATGATGTCTATGCAAGAAATGATACACAGCTTGCAATTTTCAGGCGCAGGGAGGTCGGGCTGATTTACCAGTTTTACAACCTGATTCCGGTGCTGAATGTCGTGGAAAATATCACACTGCCCGTGTTAATGGATGGCAGAAAGGTCGATGAGGAACGGTTAGAGGAGCTTTTAACTGTGTTACATTTAAGAGGAAGGGAATATCATCTGCCGAACCAGTTATCCGGCGGGCAGCAGCAGAGAGTTTCTATCGGGCGCGCACTGATGAATGACCCGGCACTGCTGTTAGCGGATGAACCGACCGGAAATCTTGACTCTGCCAACAGCCATGAAATTATGGAGTTGTTAAAGCTGTCAAATAAAAAGTACAATCAGACACTGGTTGTCATTACGCATGATGAAAACATCGCTTTGCAGGCGGACCGTATTATTGAGATTTCCGACGGCAGAATCACAAGAGATGAGGTGATTCGCTAATGGGACAAAATCATATCTTTTTTAAAATGACTTACCGGCAAATGGTAAAAAACAAAGTGCGTACGCTGGTAACGATTATCGGCATTATGCTATCAGCGGCGTTGATTACGGCAATTACGGTCTTTATCGCCAGCCTGCATAAAAGTATGCTGGATTATAAAATCAAAGAATCGGGCAACTGGTACGGCGTGATTGAGCAGGTTGATTTAAAGGAAGGGCTGGAAAAAATCAGGCAGGACAGTGATATTTTATCAGAACGTCTGATGTACAATATCGGCAGTACCATTGAAGAACAGGACGGACATCAGATCAGTGTCAAGGCATTTAGTGATGAAAATGAAATCAGCCTCCCGTTGGAGCTTCCAGAAGGAAGAATGGCGGAAAATTAAAAAGAAATTGTAGTTGCAAGGGATTTGATTACAAGCGGTATTCTTGCGGACTGCAAGGTGGGCGATACGATTGAACCGGAACTTGCGGACACACAGGGATATACAGTAGTCGGTCTGTATGAGGACGCAGGTTTTAATGTCGGCAGTGGAAGCAGCTATGTAGTGTATACAAAATACGATGAAAATACAAAGAATGTTGAAAGCGCCGATGTTTACATTCAGGTCAAAAATCCGAAGAATACGTATGCGGTTTTAAAGCGGTACAGTGCTGCATCCTATGAAACCGGTTACAATCTCGGACTGTTAAGACTGACCGGAATATCCGTGTATTCTTCCTATTACTCTTTTATTACGACGATAGCGGTGATTGTGATTGTACTGGTTGTCGGAGCTTCGGTGCTTTTAATTTACAATTCCTTTGTCATTTCATTAAATGAGCGTACAAAGCAGTTCGGACTGCTCTCTTCTGTGGGGGCGACTAAAGCACAGCTTCGTAAATGTGTGCTTTCCGAGGCATTTTTAGTGAGCATTGCAGGAATCCCGCTGGGAATATTAGTGGGTGTTGCGGGAATCGGCATTACCCTTTTCGGTGTGCGTGCCAGTATGAAAAGCATTGCGGCAAGCATGGTATCCCTCGGTGAAATGAAATTGTATCCGGCACCTGCGGCAATTGCGGCGGCGGCAGTCGTATCTTTATTTACGGTGCTGATTTCAACGTTTATCCCGATGATACGGATTTCGAGAATGTCTGCGATTGAGGCAATCCGCCAGAACGGCGATATTCAGTTAAGCCGCAGAAAGATCAGATGTTCTAAAATATTCAGGAAGCTGTTCGGCGTGGAAGGCGTAATCAGCCGCAAGAACTTTAAAAGAAGCGGCAAAAGATACCGCACCACGATTTTTTCACTATTTGTCAGTATTGTGATGTTTGTATCGGCAAGCGCATTTGGCAAATACCTTGTGCTTATGGTCGAGGAAAATTATAAGCTTGGGGAATACGATGTTTATTACCGCTCCGGTTCGTTAGAAGACATTGAAAAAGAAGAACCGGTTATTGAAAAATTAAAACAGGTACAGGGCGTAAAAGAAAGTTCAACCACATTGTCTGCGGGGCTGTTCTGGTATAAAGCGGACGAAAACAGCGCGTATCTCACAGAAGAATATAAAACCGAGCAGAAGAAAAGTGAAAATGCTTCGGTTTCCTATAACGACGGAAAAACACTGATGTTTGTCTACGGCATCGCAGACGATTTGTATGAACGATATTTACAGCAGAACGGATTATCAAAGGATACGTATATGAACACGGAAAATCCGGTTTATCTGCTCTACACCAACCGCCGTGTGACGGATACCAAGAGCGGAAAACGAAAGGATTATCCGGTTTTTGCAAATCAGGCATTTACATTAAAGGCATGTTTTTATCCGGAAACGGAAGATGAAAATGAGCAGGAAGAAAAACAGGCAGCAGACATTGATTTTAATATCGGAAGAACGGTGGATAAGCTGCCGTATGCGGTGCAGACCGATCTGCGCTACCAAAATGATATTGTGCTGTGTTCACGCACCATGGCGGAAAAGCTTACACAAAAAATGCAGTATCGGCAGGGCGGACTGATAACTTATTTTAAGACGACAGACCATATGGCGGTGTATGAACAGATGCAGAAAATTCTCAAAGATAATGGTCAGTATTTCCGCTATAGTCTGGTCGATGAGGCAATGGAATACGAATCCTACAGAAGTATTATTTATGTGGTAAAAGTATTCTCATACGGATTTTTAGTATTGATGTCGCTGATAGCCATGGCAAATGTATTCAACACCATTTCTACCAATATGATGCTGCGGCGCAGGGAATTTGCCATGTTAAAATCCATCGGCATGACGGAGCAGGGGTTTGGCAAAATGCTGTATTTTGAGTGTCTGATGTACGGCTCTAAAGCCCTGTTATATGGGATTCCGGTGTCTGTGCTTATATCCGTCTGGATTGCCAAAACGATTAACAACGTACAGGTGCTGGTATTGGATATTCCGTGGATGGCAATTTTAATTTCAGTACTAAGCGTCTATTTCATTGTATTTGTAACTATGATATACTCTAAGAAAAAGCTTCAGAAATTAAATCTGATCGGGTGTATTAAAGAGGAAAATATTTAATGGAATGGAAAAAACTGCGCAGAAAAATCCAGGTTCCGGCGTATATCCAGTTTTTTATCAGTATTGTATTCTGGATTGCGGCGGGGCTTGGGCTGTATGGAACACTGCCGCTTGCGGTTTATGTTTTTATGGGAATGTTACTGGTGTGTAATATCAGTATTATTTTATCGACATTTTTACTGGATAAGTTTTATATTGTAAATTTACAGGAAAATTTTAAAAATCTGGAACATCTTAATTTAAAACTGCGCGCAGAGCGGCATGAATACTTAAATGAAATGCAGGTCGTTTACGGACTGCTTGAACTGGAAGAATATGAAGAAGCGTACCGGTATCTGCATCCGCTCTATGAGGACATTGCGCGGATCGGAAAAGCACTGCGGACGAAAAAACCGGCGGTCAATGCCCTGCTTCAGGCCAAAATGGAGTATGCGCAGAAGCAGCAGATTACATTTTTTGTGGAAGTGTCGTCAGATCTGGCGGCACTTTCCATGGAGCAGTGGGAAGTGTGCCGGATTCTTGGCAATTTAATCGACAATGCGTTTACGGCGGTGTCCGGCATGGACGGAGAGAAAAAGGTACATCTGTGTATTCAGGAAAATGAAAAACAGTATTTGTTTATTGTATACAATAACGGTCCGGTTATACCGGAAAATAAGCGGGAACTGATTTTTAAGAAGGGGTATTCAAGCAAAAAGGAAGAAGGCCACGGACTGGGGCTGTGGATGGTGCGGAAGCTTGCAGGGCAGTATTATGGCACGATTACCGTTACTTCCGTACCGGGAAAAACAGAATTTGACGTGACACTTCCAAAATAAAAATGACAGTTGCATATCAAAAAGTGACAGTTACGGATAAAAGATGCGGTATTGCGTGATTATGTCTTTTCTTTCGGAGCTTTTTGTATATACTGTAAACAGAAAGAAAAAAAGAAGCGAAAAGGAAAGGAGAAGGGCAATGGACGGTTTTATGATTTTGGGAATTGTACTGCTGGCGGCTGGCTTTCTTTTTGTAGGAATTGAAACCATTATACCGGGCTTTGGCGCGCCGGGAATTTTAGGCGGGTGCTGTCTGGTCGCCGGTGTGTTTTTAATCGCAGACAGCGTGCAGGAAGCGGTTATTATCGTAGCAGTCGTTTTATTGCTGCTTGCAGTTTTGATATTTACGCTGGTTACACTGCTTGCAAAAGGCAGGTTAAAGACACCGATTATTCTGAATGATAAAATGAATAAAGAAGAAGGTTACATAAGTTCTACGGATTTACAGTATCTTGTAGGAAAAAAAGGAGTTGTAACCACGGATTTACATCCGGCAGGGAAAGTACGGATAGAAGATGTAGAGTTTGATGTGATTTCCGACGGTGCGTTTTTAGAAAAAGGCACACTGGTGGAGATTTACAAAATCAGCAATTCATCACTTGTGGTCAGAAAGGCAAGACAGGAGTAGAGATTAATCCAAATGGGCAGCCATTTTGTATTAATAAATGAAAATATGCATACACAGAAAGGGGTTAAAGGTTATGGTAGGACCGATTATTGTTGCAGCAGTAGTAGTATTTATTTTGATTATGTTTTTCTCGTTTGTTCCGGTGGGACTGTGGATTTCATCGATGGCATCCGGAGTGCGGGTTGGCATTTTTACACTGATTGGTATGCGTTTAAGACGTGTTGTCCCGGCAAGAATTATTCTTCCGCTGATTAAGGCAACCAAAGCTGGTATCGCATTGCAGGTCAACCAGTTAGAAGCACATTACCTTGCAGGCGGTAACGTAGACGGCGTTGTTGATGCGCTGATTGCTGCAGAACGTGCAGGCATTGATTTACCGTTTGAAAAGGCGGCGGCAATCGACCTTGCGGGACGAAATGTCTTAGAAGCCGTAAAGATGAGCGTTAATCCGAAGGTGATTGAAACACCGAATATTTCAGCCGTGGCAAAGGATGGTATTGAACTGCTTGTAAAGGCAAGAGTCACCGTAAGAACAAATCTGGAACGTCTGGTTGGCGGTGCCGGTGAAGCAACGATTATCGCACGTATCGGTGAAGGCATTGTTACAACGGTAGGTTCGGCAGCAGAACACAAGAGAGTGCTTGAAAATCCGGACGATATTTCAAAGCTGGTATTATCAAAGGGATTGGATGCGGGAACTGCATTTGAAATTCTTTCCATCGACATTGCGGATGTCGACATCGGACGAAACATTGGTGCACATTTACAGAGTCTTCAGGCAGAGGCCGACAAAAATATCGCACAGGCAAAAGCAGAGGAACGCCGTGCAATGGCGGTTGCAAAGGAACAGGAAATGCGCGCTTACGTTGTAGAAGCCGAAGCCGAAGTACCAAAGGCACTGGCATACGCACTGCGTGAAGGCAAGTTAGGCATCATGGATTACTATGATATGCAGAATATCAAGGCAGATACGAAAATGCGTGAAAATATCGCAAGAGAAGACATTAATGCAAAGAAGATTTTAGAGGGTGATGCACATGAACCAAAAGATGTCTTATAGCAGCCAGCAGCAGTTAAAAAAGACGATTGCGGCAAGACTGAAAGCAGCAGGCAGTGAACTTGGCGGGCAGTTAGGCGCACAGGTTGTCAGACAGCTTGGCGGACAGCCGGGGAACCGGCAGTCTGCTGCTCCGCCGCTGCCATCCACACAGCAGCAGGCACAGCCGCGGCAGGAAGTTCATACCATGCCGGACGGCATGTCCTGTGCACAGGATATGCACCGTGCAGGTAAAACAGGATTTGAGGGAATATCTGGCGGCATGGATACAGAAGTATTAAGACAGGCAGTTGTATTATACGAGATTATTGAAGAACCGGTATGTAAAAGACAACACAGAAGAAACAAACACACAACTTGAAAGGGAAAATGACATGACAAAACA
>ENA-OQKP01000361-OQKP01000361.1-human-gut-metagenome-genome-assembly--contig:-NODE-361-length-40833-cov-6.021078_pt1 | contig 40833 bp, 31 predicted proteins | sample MGYA00242780_ERZ504802 | MGnify/ENA primary metagenome ERZ504802 (study PRJEB26092, sample SAMD00036406) | human gut metagenome | host: Homo sapiens | study: EMG produced TPA metagenomics assembly of... | reverse complement strand
CCAAGACACTGCAGTACCTCATGGGGCATTCGGATATATCGGTCACAATGAATGTGTACACGCATATCGGATTCGATGATGCAGAGGAAGAACTGAAACGAATGGAAGAGTTTAGGAAGGCACAGGTGGAGGTTGATCAGAAGAAAGAGAAACCAATGTCGCAGAAGATGTTTAAGGTAGTTTAATATAGAAGAGGGATGACGCTCTGGCTTAGGTTGGGGCGTTTTTTGTGGAAAAAAGTCGGTTATAGGGATATAATACAATTCGGGATTGTATCGAATAGGAGATGATATTTTGAAATATTATGGATTGAGAAATAAAATAAGAAAAGAAGATTTTTTATATTCGTATGCAAAACATAGAGCTAAATTATTATCGATTTTACCAGGAAAGAGAAAGACATTTTGGAAAAATAATTATAATACTATTTATGGGTATGACCATTTTAATTTAAGAGATGACAATTCTTTGCCAGATAATGCATTTTTTGATATGTATTCAATAGTTGTATCAGACTTAATTAGAAGAGAAGATATTAAGCAGCTGCAAAAAGGAGTGAGATTACTATTACAGAAAAGGCGGTCTAATCGTTTTATGGTGACCCCCATAGAAGGACTAGATGAAATTTGCAAGAGAATTGAGCAGATGGATGAGTCTCTACTTGCTTGGTATAATGTTGTGGATTGTGGTTTGTTTGAATTTAAAAATCATCCACTTGAGAATGCTATAGATTACTTCACTGTGAAAATATGCAATGTTAATTCAGGGTATCTTTCTTTGATTTTTGATATTAAATTAAAAAATGATAAAAAGGAAAAACTTAAGCAGATTATCGATAACAATTATTATGAAGATAGAGGATATGCATTTCAAACACTAACGGGAAATAGTAAAACAACAGGAGCATTTAAAAATTATTCGGTTGCTCGATATAATGATAATTCTCTAAAGGCTGATAAAATATATGAATTTATTAGTTATATAGAATGGGAGTTTTTAGAAGAACTTAGTTCATTATTTCCGTTTGTTTTTCATAATAAAAAGGTTTCTCCACCTAGAATAGAAGTTTACAGTACAAATATTGATTGGCGTGATGATAATAGATATTTTTGGTATTCAATAGGGGTTGAAGATTATCAAGGTCAATTTGTAGATGAGAGACAAAAAATGTTTTTTGAAAATACACTTTCAGAAAGGTACGGTAGGTTATATGCGAGCAATCGGCTTATTTATATATTTAAGGATGACGGAATTGAAATAGGACAGTTTGAATCAATAAAGGACAGGGTTTATTATCATGTCAAAGAGTATGCGATAGATTATTTTAAATTTATGTTTTTGGATATGTTGTCCAGAGAGGCAGGAAAAACACTTGTAGAGTACAAGCATAAATTAGATAAAATCAAGTTAAAAAGAAATAATCTAGAATCACTTCTAAAACTTAAATATAATTTTTCAATGGAAATAGATGATTTTAATAGGTATAAAAGAGATGATATTTGGGATAAATCAAAAAAGAGATTTGCTGATGTGTATGCGTACAGTGACACGGTGGCTGACTTCGCATTGAAGCATTTCTTTATTTCACATAAAAGTTTTTGTGATAATGCTATTTCTGAATCAAGAAAAATAGATGAAGACATAGACATGGTACTTGCCGAGTTTGAAGAAAAGAAAATGATTTTACAAAATCTGGCAGATTATAAAAACACTGCATACAGTTTGAGATTGAATGTGATAATGACAATTTTAACTGCGGCAACTTTGTTTTTTGTTATTTTTCCTGATAAGGCAAAAGTGATTGCAAATGTTATATCTACCATATGGAATTATTTTATAGCTAAATTGTAAAATATAGTGTAAAAATCCTTAGTAGTAACCCATTCCCTTTTACTACCAATTTTACTACTAATAGGTAGTAACAACTTGCTCAATTCTGCTCTGATTTGCCACAATCTGTAATTTCAGAGCAAACCACACGAAGCCCAGAAACCCTTGCAAAACAGGGCATTCCGGGGCAATTCAAGGAGAAATAAAATAATGATAAAAATACTTTTCATCTGCCACGGCAACATCTGTCGCTCCCCAATGGCAGAATACGTAATGAAAGATCTGGTGAAAAAGGCAAATCTTGCAGATCAGTTTTATATAGCATCTGCAGCAACATCCACGGAAGAAATCGGTAATCCGGTTCATCGGGGAACAAGGGCGAAGCTGGCTCAGGCGGGAATCGCATGTGATGATCACCGTGCAAGACAGATGACCCGTGCGGATTATGGAATGTATGATTATATTATAGGTATGGATGAATGGAATATTCGCAATATAAAACGGATCACCGGCGGTGATCCGTCAGGAAAGATATTTAAGATGATGTTCTTTGCCGGCAGCAGCCGGGATGTGGCAGATCCATGGTACACAGGGGATTTTGAAGCTACATGGAATGATGTGACAGAAGGTTGCCAGGGACTTTTGAAATACATTCTTGAAAGTCCCATATCTGAATACTGAATCCGCTTTATTCCGAATTTTCTCTCTAAGCTGACTGTATTTTTAAGTTGATTTTATTTGGTGTACCGCATCATTCACGTTCAGTATAATGGCGCAGATTGAAATTTAGACAGGTTATTATGCGAAATGTGAGTGATACAGTACACAGGTATTTTTAACAGATACTACATCTGTTTAGCCAGTGCCTTCTTAAACTCAACCCGGAATAGTATACTTGTAAAGCAGATTGCCAGAAAGTCAGCAATAGGTTCTGCCATATAAACTGCAGAAGTCTGATCGACTGTGTAAATGTGTGGCATAATGTAAATCAGAGGAAGCAGCAGAATGAATTTTCTGGTAACAGCGACCATAATAGAAGCTTTTGCACTTCCGATAGAGGTAAAGGTCATCTGGCAGGCCATCTGAATACCAAACAAAAGGATAGAAGCCATATAAATCCGCAGTGCATGAGCTGTAAAGGTTAAAAGTGCCTGATCGGAAGTGAAAATGGAAGCAAAGCCTGCTGGGAACAGCATAACTAAAAGCCACATCAGTGCAGAATAGGAAAGATCAATCTTTAAAAGCAGTTTAAACGAATCTTTTACCCGTTTTGTCTGTCCGGCACCATAATTGTAGCTGATGATCGGCTGTGCACCTTGTCCAAGACCTTGAAGAGGTAAAAGTGCAAACTGCATGGCACTTGTTAAAATAGTCATGGCACCAACTGCAAGATCTCCGCCGTATTTTAGCAAAGAAGAATTGAAACATACGGAAATAACACTTTCACTGGATTGCATGATAAAGGTGGAAAGCCCCAATGCAAGGCTTGGAAGAATAATATTTTTTTGCAGTTTCATATTGCAGCGGCGGATCTTAAGATAAGATTTTTTGCTCATAAGGAAGCTTAAGACCCATGTACATGAAAGAGCCTGGGAAATGATCGTTGCAAGAGCAGCACCCCGAACACCCATATGAAATGCGAAAATGAAGATTGGATCCAGGATAATGTTGCTGGCTGCGCCTACTAAAACAGAAAGCATACCGGTTTTTGCGAAGCCCTGAGCTGTAATAAATGCATTCATACCAAGAGTCAGCTGTACGAAAATCGTTCCAAGGGAATAAATATTCATATAGGCGACTGCGTAAGGAATGGTATTCTCACTGGCTCCAAAAGCCATAAGAAAGCTTCTGTTTCCGGTAAAAAGGATCAAAGTCAGCAGAAACGATACAAAAATCTGGGTGGTAAAGCAGTTGCCAAGGGTCCGTTCTGCTGATTCCTTATCCCCTTTTCCCATGAAAATAGAAGCTCTGGGAGCACCGCCGTTGCCTACTAATGCCGCAAAGGCAGATACGATCATGATCAGAGGCATACATACGCCTACGCCAGTAAGTGCCAGGGCACCGGTTTCAGGTATATGGCCAATGTAAATACGATCTACAATGTTATACAGCATGTTGATGATCTGGGCAGTAACGGTGGGAAGAGACAATTTTAATAGAAGCTTTCCCAAAGGTTCTGTTGCGAGAAAACTATTGTCTTTCTTTTGTTGTAAATTCATTTTCTCTATTCCTTTCTTTTATAGCATTTGTTGTATTCTCCATGATCTTCTGATTAATCCGTTCATAAATTTTCAGATCTTCTTCTGACAGGCCGTTAAAAATCTGTCCGTAAAGATTTTTCTGCATGACATGAATTGCATTTGTAATTTCTTTTGCTGGCGAAAGAAGAGATAAATGGATCTTCCTTCGGTCATTTTGGTCTGCGCTTCGTGTTAAAAGTCCTTTTTGGATCAGACTTTCCACTGCCTGGGATACATTTCCTTTGGAAAGCATGCGCAGTTCTGTAATATCTGCTGCGGTATCCTTACCAGGATTATTATACAGAAATGTTATTACTTTTCCTTCCGTTATGGTCAGCCGCCATTTTTCACAGATGTTTTTTAGCATCTGCTCTTGTAACTTCATGGTCAAACGGATGTGCATGAGAAAATCTGTGATACATATCATGTAAAAGGCTCCTTTCTAAAGGTTTTAAATAAAACAGTTCCAAAAAGAACTATTTAAAAGATTAAACCAAGTAAGCCCGATTGTCAATACATTTTTGCCTTTTCAAAGCAGGTATGATATAATGAGCGCAGGAAAAAACAAGCGGCGCCGGAGGCGACATTTGTTTTTTACAAGCCATTAACGAAGGTTTCGCCTGCGTAAGCAGGCAGTAAAGCGCGCTAGCGCGGGAAACCTGAGTCTAAGAGGTAATGAGCGCAGGAAAAAACAAGCGGCGCCGAAGGCGACATTTGTTTTTTACAAGCAAGAAATGAGCTGAGATTGCCGGATTCACAGCGAATCAGATAAATGCAAGAAAACAGGAGCCAGATAATCATATGCAGACTCTGAATCAGGACATAAAAAATAATGATTTTAAGAAAGTGTATCTTCTCTTTGGTGAAGAGGCATTTTTGAAAAAAAGCTATAAAAACCGCCTGCGTGAAGCTATTACTCAGGGCGATTCCATGAACTATAATTATTACGAAGGAAAGGGCATGAATGTAAATGAGATCATCAGCCTTTCCGATACAATGCCGTTTTTTGCTGAGAAACGTCTGATTCTTATGGAAGACAGCGGATGGTTCAAAGGCGGAACAGGCGCAGATGAAATGAGTGCTTATATAGAAAACATTCCAGATACCACCTGCCTTCTGTTTGTGGAAACAGAGGTGGATAAGCGCAGCCGTATGTATAAGGCGGTGAAAAAATATGGTTATATTGCAGAAATGGAACGCCAGGACAGTACTCAGCTTGCCAGATGGGCGGCAGGAATACTGGCCAGAAACGGTAAAAAGATAACGAACCGTGCCATGGAATATTTTCTTGGGAAAACGGGAGATGATATGGAAAATATCACTTCTGAGCTGGATAAGGTGATCAGCTATACTCTGGGACGGGATGTGATCACAGAAGAAGATATTGATGCAGTTTGCATTACTCAGGTGACGAATAAAATATTTGACATGATCGCAGCCATTGCAAACAGGCAGACCAGAAAAGCCATGGATCTTTATGAAGATCTTCTTACCTTAAAAGAGCCGCCCATGCGTATTTTATTTCTGATCGCAAGGCAGTTTAATCAGATCCTTCAGGTAAAAGAACTGATGGGGAGAGGAATGGATAAAAGTACCATTTCTTCTAAATTAAAGATCCAGCCTTTTGTAACAGGAAAAATAATGATTCAGGCGAAAACATTTACAAAAGAACAGATCTTATCTTATGTAAATCTATGTGTTGATGCAGAAGAAAGTGTGAAAACAGGGAAACTATCAGATCGTTTGGCAGTGGAACTGTTGATCGCCAATAAATATTAGAAAAGAACACAGTAAAGGAGAGAAAAATAAATGGCAGAAGAAAAAATAATGCCAGGAGTGGCAACGGAAAAAGAAAGCGATGAAGTATTAAATGAGATCCGCACACAGACCAAAGCAGTTTTAAAAGAGCTTCTGGCTGTTGCGAAAATGAAACCAGGTCAGATTTTGGTGGTGGGTTGTTCTTCAAGCGAGATCGGAAGTTATAAGATCGGTTCCCATTCCAGTGAGACTATTGGACAGACGGTATATAAGGCATTGTACGAAGAGTTAAAGCCATTGGGGATTTATCTGGCTGCGCAGTGCTGTGAGCATTTAAACCGTTCTCTGATCCTGGAAGAAGAGGCAGCAGAAAAGTATGGATATGAGCCTGTAAATGTAGTTCCACAGCTGAAAGCCGGCGGATCATTTTCTACGGCGGCTTATCATACATTAGAACATCCGGTAGCAGTAGAGCATATTAAGGCACATGCAGGTATAGATATAGGAGATACGTTGATCGGTATGCATATGAGAGATGTGGCTGTTCCAGTAAGAATTCAGACAAAAGCCATTGGCGGTGCTCATGTAGTATGTGCAAGAACACGTTTGAAATTTGTAGGCGGCATCAGAGCGCGCTATGATGAAGAACAGATGTAGGATAATAATTACAACAAAAAACTCTCCGGTGGGTTAATCCGGAGAGTTTTATTTTGGGTATCGATTGATCGAATTCTATAAATTAAGCGATAGAATTAACAGCCTTGGATACACGAGAAACTTTGCGGGCAGCATTGTTCTTGTGATATACACCCTTGGTGCAGGCCTTATCGATCTCGGTAGTAGCAGCAACCAGTGCAGCCTGAGCAGCAGCCTTATCTCCAGCAGCTACAGCAGCCTCAACTTTCTTGATCGCAGTTTTAACCTTAGATCTGATCGCCTTGTTTCTTGCAGCCTTAGTTTCGTTTACTAAGATTCTCTTTTTTGCAGATTTAATGTTAGCCAATGAAATACACCTCCGTTCGGTATTATATAAAAATATTAATCGTTGTGTTTTCCATCAAAGCCTGGACACGGACAGTTCAATGTAAACATACTGTTATATTTTACCGGATATCTCTATAAATGTCAAGAATAAAATTATATTTATTTCATTTTTAGTTACAGTTCAGCCATGAGGTTGAGACAGCACTTTTAACACCGGCTAAAAAATAGCCGGTGTTCCTATAAATATCTGTTTTATGTTGGACATGAGATTCATTTTTCGCCGTTTTAATGTTTCTACTATGCTCATGATTCTGCAATACATTTTTTGACCTTTTTCTTTTCGGAATCCACCGGCCATTTTCTGCCTGTTTTTTACTTTTCTAAGATTCCGTTCTGACATATTGTTGTCAAAAGGCACTTCGAACTGCTTTAAAAACAAAAGGTGGTTTTCACGGTACTTTTCCAGTCGGTTCAATAACGTTTGCTCTTCCTTTTTTGCATATTTAGGTTTGGTTGAATGGTTTTCTTTCTTTCCTTCTTCCAGACATTCCCTGTATTGTTTTTCGTATTCCTGGATTTTTTCATCTGGAAAACATGTTTTTCCTTCTGCCTTTTGTTTTCTTCGCTCCCTGTTTACCTTACACAACAAGTCAGACAATTTTTTTGACCATGGGTTTCCTGCCTCTTCTGTATTCTTTTTTAGATACCTCAGGATATGTACATTGCATTCTGCATGAGCTGTCCCGTACTGATACAGCGCTGTTTCATGATCGTGCAGCAGTGTTCCTGTATAGCTGCTAAAAAAAGGAATCTCTTTCAGCGCCGTTTTGGTTTTCTTTTCCATGCCGTAACAGACAACCGCTTCTTCATCGCTTATATTTCGTATATATCCCTGCTTCCCGTTTAAACTTACGGTCGTTGCATCCGTTGCTACAACTGGCTGGTTCAGCAGATGCTCATTCAGTTTTTCAATCTCTGTTTTCGCAAGGTCAGAAAATTTCCGGCAAAATCCATATACACTGCCTTCTGAAAGCTCCAGACATCCTTCTGATGCATCATTCAAAAAAGCAGCGATCCGGTCGTTTGACATAACTCCTTCACTATACAGATCCACGGCAAGTGCCCTGACAGTAGGACCATATGTAACTTCACTATGGTATCCTTCTGGAATCGGATATTTCCCGTCAGCATCCTGATAGATCCTCAGTTCCCGGATCACCGGCTGAACTTCGCAGGTCTATCACATAGCGGACGATATATCCTCTTTCTGATACTGCTCCGATCGTTTCTATCTCATGAAGATATTTTCCACTGGCAAGTTTTTCCTGTACTTTTTGTCTGGACAGCGTTGTCCCTTTATGCCCCGTTTGGGCTCCTGGTTTTTTCTCACTCTTTTTACGGTTATTATAATTGTTTGCTGGACGTGAGGACTTCTGATCACTGGAAGGCGGTTTGGATGTATTGGAACTGTCGTGGTTCAGCAGGTTTTTCAGACGGGTATTATCCTCTTTTAAAAGTTCATTTTCTTTTTGCAGTTTTTTGTTTTCTTTTTTCAGATCCGATATCTCATTATTTAATCCGGATATTTTTTGGTTCGTTTCTTTCTTCAGGGAGTCGAGACTGGCCATAACTTTCATCAGTTCATCATATACACTTTTGTCATAATGTCCACCTGCCATGGCTGTGTCCTCCTTGATCATAATAAAAATATCTTAACACAAAATCGATATAAATGCGAATCACCTGAAAATACAGACTGGCAAAATGACGGGGGACAGCGGTTCGAATTTAAGAAAAAATTTATCTGCTTATCCACCAAAATGATTCAAAAAAACGGTTGATGTACGCTGAAAAGGAAAGACCATCCTGATTTTGATTATAAAATCAGTTAACAAAGAAAAAAAAGAGAAGTAACTGTGGATAAGTCCTTCTCTTAAAAAATAAAATTTCTCTGTTTTTCATATGAAGATTAGCCTCATGGCTGAACTGTAACCATTTTTATATGAACCATCGTTACTGTACACAAATAGTTTATTTCTATTGCAGAAAATGACGAAATTCATTTTCCTTTTCACCAAGATCATTTTAGTTGGAAGAGATTCTGCGAATAACTCTTCCGCTTACCTGTAACATTGTATGTAACAGATTTCCAAAAGATGCCTGGATCTATAGAGGTGTTCTGATGTGGAATGGTTGTGAACGTTTCAACCAGACCTGGAAAAGCTCAACGGAGCGGGTAGTCCTGGAGCTGTAAAACAAAAAAGGAGCAATGGCCCAACCCAAAACGAGGGACAGGTATCGCTCCTTTTTCGTGTGATACTTGCACGGAAAACAGGCACATTTTGCGCCTTTTCAGCTTCCGCTTTGTACATACCAAAAGTACGAAAAAACCGCATAAACACTGGATTTCCCAGTATTTACCCGGTTTTCTTAAAAGTGGAGCTGAGGGGAATCGAACCCCTGTCCGAAAATCAATTCCCTGTTCTTCTACTATCATAGTTCCTTATTTGACATTCCCTCTGCCGTCCGGGAAGAAACACTCTGACGGTTTTAGTAGCTTCATAATACGCCCGCATACGCAAAGCTTTGCATGTGTCGTTTCCTACATAGTCGATGCCAGGGTCTTAAAGTGTAGGTGCCTTAAGTCTGACAGCTGCCATTAGGCAGCGTATGCTAATTCGTCGTTAGCGTTTATTTTTAATTTTGCCATTTAACCCATCGCATGGGGATAGCTTCACCAGCTGCATGACCCCCGTCGAAACCAGTACAACCCCTGAATAGAATAATCAGTTTTTGTTTATCTGGTAAGCCAACGAAGAAATGCTACTTTGATTATCATATCATTAAAAAACATTTATGTCAATATTACAGAGCCTTGAGTTTCCTGAGCGAAACTTTCAAAAGTAAATTCCACCGCCCATGTGGCCTGTGGAATTTAGCCTTGCACACCAAATGTCCAGAGGTCTCTTTTCCATGTCATAAACTCGGATATTTTATGGGAAGTTAGTTTAATTATAACAGTTATCCATAGATTTTGCTCATTATAATTCGATAAAATCAAGAGATTTTAATGTCTGGTGGAATTTACCCTTGCACTGGAATTTAAAATTTCAAGTCAGCTTTTTGTAATAAACTGGAAAGTCATTATTAAGAGAAAAGAAAGCAAATATAATTTAAATCTGCTAGAATAGAATTATGAAAAAGATCAGCAGACAGATCGCAGAGGAGAATACAGGAATTGTAAAAGGAGAAAAAGTATTATGAACAAGAATTGCAGAAATATGGCATTGGCAGCGGCGTTTGCTTTATCAGCTGCCGGACTTTGGGGATGCAGTACCAGTGTGCAGCTGCCGGATACTGTAAAGGTGCAGCAGGGAGAGAGCAGTGACAATCGTATTACGGTGAGTGGTATGGAAGAAGTGAAGGCCGTGCCGGATATAGCTCAGATCCAGTATAGTGTATACACACAGGCAGCGACAGCTCAGGAATGCCAGGAAGAAAATGCAAAAAATATAAATCAGACATTAGAGACTTTAAAGGGATTAGGAGTGGAAGATAAGTCGATTCAGACCTCTGATTATGGCATGAACCCGATTTATGACTGGACTTCTGGTCAGCAGAAGATTACAGGTTACCAGATGACCACAAGTATCACTGTTTCTGATATTCCTGTGGAAAATGCCGGGAAGATCATTACAGATTCTGTAGCATCCGGCGTGAATGAACTGGATTCCGTTCAGTATCTTTGCAGTGACTATGATGAAAAGTATCAGGAAGCATTAAAGAAAGCTGTTGAAATGGCAAAAGGAAAGGCCGATGCCATAGCAGAAGCAGCGGGAATGACAGTGGTACGGGCTGTGAACATAGAAGAGGGCGGCTATTATCCTCAGGCAAGATATAATACCTTAGCTTCTTCCAAGCAGATGATGGCAGTGACAGAAGACGCTTCCGCCGATATGGGGGTTATGCCAGGAGAAATCTCTGTTGAAGCGCAGGTTAACGTAACGTTTGAAATGGAATAGGATAAGCGTATAATAAGAATATGTCAGGGGGGATTTGTGAACTGCGGCGAATGAGTGCATAAGAAAAACAAATATTACTGTATACGGGTGGGTACTTTTGGAGCCGAAAGTACCGTACGATAACGTAGTGGCAGCGGGAATTTGCCGTATTTAAATGCGAAGCCACGGCAAATTCCGTTGCTGGTCATGCAACGCATGAATAGTAACAAACAAATTAAAAGAGGGATATCACTTAATAGGCTTTCAGGCCGGAGTGATATCCCTCTTTTGAGGATAGAAAAGAAACCAGATCAATAATAAAATGTTTTAGTCATTATGAATTGGCTTTTTTATCTCTTGGAAGTGTTACGTTCAGGATAATAGCTACTAATGTAGCAATAACTACAGGAGATTTTCCGAAAATAGTTGTTACCCATGCAGGGAATGCGGAAAGGGACGCAGACGCCTGGGAAACACCCATACCAAGAGCTGCTGCAAGACCTACAATAGAAGTATTGCGGTAGTTCATGTTTTCTGTCATAACCAGCTTCATACCGGTCATGGCGATGGATGCGAATACGGAAACGGTTGCACCGCCCAGTACAGCATATGGAATAGTTGTTAAAAGAGCAGAAAACTTAGGAAATACACCTGCGATGAAAATGATCATAGCTGCAAGTCCAAGAGTTATTCTGTTTACAACCTTTGTAGTAGCAACGATACCAACGTTCTGGCTGTAAGTTGCAGTAGGAAGACATCCGAGGCATGCACCTATCATATTAGAAACGCCATATCCCAGGATAGCTCCCTGAAGTTCGTTTGTGGTAGGCTCACGGTCTAAACCGCCGGAAGTAGTAGCAGAGAAGTCACCAATAGCCTGTACGGAATTGATGATAAACAGCAGTCCTAAGGCGATACATGCAGAAGGTTCAAAGGAAACGCCGAAATGCAGGATCTGAGGAAGCTGGAGAACACCGGCCTGAGCTACGTTGGAGAAACTTACCATGCCAAAGAAACTGGAAAAGATATATCCAATAATCATGCCGATTAGGATGGATGCCAGTTTTAAAAATCCTTTTGCAAAATGATTCAAACCAGTAACGACTACCAGAGTAAAGATAGCTACCAGCCAGTTTTGCCAGGAACCATAATTTGCGCTTCCTGTGCCGCCGGCCATATAGTTAATGGCGGTGGGATAAAGGGAAAGACCAATGGTAAAAACAACAGTACCGGCAATTAAAGGCGGGAAGAACTTACGGATCTTTTTGATCGTTAGTCCTACGATGATAGCACAGATGCCGCCTACAATCTGGGCGCCTAAGATAGCCGGGATACCGCCCTGGTCAGCAATGGCCTGCATACTGGGTACGTAGGCGAAACTTACGCCGATGATAACGGGAAGTCCGGCACCTAGATGAAAGCCCGTTTTCTTTCCAATGGGAAAGAGCTGCAGGAGAGTAGCCAGTGCTGATACAACTAATGATGCCTGGATCAGTAAAACGCGGTCAGCAGTGTCAAGACCGGCTGCGCCGGAAATGATAATAGCGGGAGTGACGCATCCTACGATCATGGCGACGACGTGCTGTAAAGCCAGAGGAAATGCCTGGCTTAATTTTGGGACGCCGTCTAATTCAAACAAAGATCCTTCTTTACTGGTTGTATTCATATGCAATGCCCCCCTTTTTTACGCTAAATGGATATGGGTACCGGTCTTGCCCTGGATACCGTCTTTTGCTTTTTCCAACAGCGTAATGAGTGCAGTGCGTCCTGGTTTTGATTCAGCAAATTTAACAGCAGCCTGAACTTTTGGAAGCATAGAACCTGGAGCAAAGTGTCCCTCTTTAATAAACTTTCTAGCTTCTTCGGTGTCAAGGTCATCCAGCCATTTTTCTTCCGGCTTTCCGAAGTTAATAGCAACTTTTTCAACAGCAGTGAGAATGATCAGGAAATCTGCATCCAGATTTTCAGCTAACAGCTCACTTGCAAAGTCTTTATCGATAACAGCGCTTGCGCCTTTTAAGTGATTGCCCTGTCTGGTAACAGGAATACCGCCGCCGCCGCAGGCAATTACTAACTGACCGGAGTCAACCAGGGAGCGGATAGCGCCGATCTCAACGATTTCAGCAGGTTTTGGAGATGCAACAACACGGCGATAACCTCTTCCTGCATCTTCTTTCATGATGTATCCGTACTTTTCTTCAGCAATCTTAGCCTGTTCTTCTGTCATAAAGTGACCAATTGGCTTAGAAGGAGCATCAAATGCAGGATCGTCAGCATCTACGCGAACCTGAGTGATCATAGTAGCAACCGGGATATCATAAATATTGCGGTTATAAAGTTCTTCTCTTAATGCATTCTGTAAATCATAGCCGATGTAAGCCTGGCTCATTGCAACACAGACAGAAAGTGGTGTGTTTGGCTGTTTAGCATCTTCACGGCTTAATGCAGCCATAGCGTTGTTGATCATACCAACCTGAGGACCATTTCCGTGAGCTACGATCACTTCGCAGCCTTCTTCGATCAGGTCTACGATTGCTTTTGCTGTGATCTTAACTGCTTTCATCTGCTCAGGAAGAGTATTTCCTAATGCATTGCCGCCCAAAGCAATGACGATACGTTTTTTCTTCTTGTTTTCCATTTGTTTTACCCCTTTTTTTACTAAAAAAGAGCTGACGGTACCAGAGTGCGTCTGACAGAAAGCCATTTACGACGCGCTCCGGTCCGGCAGCTCAGAAACACCTATCTTTTAACTAGATTTTATTTGAAAACTCTTGGAGTTCCCTTTTCTTCCAGTTTCTTTAAGATCTCAGCAGGATCAGCGAACTTAGCCAGCATGATCATAGCTGCGATAACATATGGCTTGTAGCTAGCTTCTTTGTACAGAGGATCACGGTAACGATCAAATACAGAAGCTTCAACTTCACCGTCCTTGCAGCTTACACCGTTGATATCAGCTGGTAAGCAGTGCAGGTACAGAGCCTTTCCGTCCTTGGTTGTCTTCATCAGCTCTTCTGTACAGCACCAGTCTTTGTGCTCTGCGTTCTGAGCTAACAGTTCTTTCTCAAGAGCCTTGATACCGTCGGTATCACCTTCAGCATACAGATTGGTTCTCTTTTCCATAGCTGCAAATGGAGCCCAGCTCTTTGGATAAACGATATCAGCATCCTTGAATGCGTCAGCCATGTCATGAGATACACGGAAGGAACCACCGGACTTCTCAGCGTTCTTTCTTGCAACTTCTTCAACTTCTGGCATTACTTCGTAGCCTTCTGGATGAGCCAGAACAACTTCCATACCCATACGAGTCATCAGACCGATAACACCCTGAGGAACGGATAATGGCTTGCCGTAAGAAGGAGAGTAAGCCCATGTCATAGCCAGCTTTTTGCCCTTTAAGTTCTCTACACCGCCAAATTCATGGATGATGTGCAGCATATCAGCCATACACTGTGTAGGATGGTCGATATCACACTGTAAGTTTACTAAGGTTGGCTTCTGCTCCAGGATACCATCTTTGTAGCCCTGGGTTACAGAGTTAACAACCTCATGCATGTAAGCGTTGCCCTTGCCGATGTACATATCATCGCGGATACCGATAACGTCAGCCATGAAAGAAATCATGTTAGCGGTTTCACGAACAGTTTCGCCATGGGCAACCTGAGACTTGCCTTCGTCCAGATCCTGAACTTCCAGACCAAGCAGATTACATGCAGAAGCAAAAGAGAAGCGGGTACGGGTAGAGTTATCGCGGAATAAGGAGATACCCAGACCACTCTCAAATACTTTTGTAGAAATATTGTTCTCTCTCATGTAACGGAGAGCGTCAGCAACAGTCCAGACAGCTTCCAGCTCGTCATCTGTCTTCTCCCAGGTCAGGAAGAAATCACCTTCGTACATTTCTTTAAAGTTTAATGCTTTCAGCTTGTCAATGTAATCCTGTAATGTTTTCATGATTCAATTCTCCTTTTTTATGTAGGTTTATGGAATTTAATGAATTCTAAAATTATTTTGATGGAAGCGCAGCCCCGAAGGGCCACGCAGACTGGCTAAAATAATTGATTACTTGCAGTAAACAGTTGGAAGAGCTGCGTATACAGCTGCGCAGGTTACCAGATCCTGCTTCCAGGTCTTCTCGTTCGGAGCATGAGCCTGAGCCTCAGCACCTGGTCCAAAGCCGATGCAAGGAATTCCATTACGTCCCATGATGGATACGCCGTTGGTAGAGAAGGTCCACTTGTCAGTCAGAGGACGAGCGGTTCTCATAGCCAGAGTTTCTTCAGCACCGATTCTCTGCTCGCCGTACAGGTTGTGGTAAGCTTCCTCCAGAGCCTTGGTTACGTCATGATCCTTCGGAATTACCCATGTTGGGAAGTAGCACTCGATCGGATATACCAGATCAGTGTAGGATGGACGGTTGTATTCGTACATAGAAACCTTAACATCATCGCCATACTTCTTAACAGCTGGAAGAGCGCGGATTTCGTCTAAGCAGCTTTCCCAGGTCTCTCCAGCGGTCATACGACGGTCAAGAGATACTGCACAGGAGTCAGCAACTGCACAACGGCTTGGGGAGGTGAAGAAGATCTCAGATACAGTTACAGTGCCGCGTCCAAGGAAGTTAGCTTCTTCCCACTCTGGATTGTATTTCTTGTCTAACATCTTAACAAGACCCTTAACTTCCTTGTCATCAGCTGCATCGTTCTCGTTCAGAGCACGAACATCCTGAAGAATGTCAGCCATCTTGTAGATAGCGTTGTCACCACGTTCTGGAGCAGAACCATGGCAGGAAACGCCCTTAACATCGATACGGATCTCCATACGTCCTCTCTGTCCGCGGTAGATACCGCCATCAGTTGGCTCTGTGGAAACTACGAACTCTGGACGAACCTTATCTTCGTTGATGATATACTGCCAGCACAGACCATCACAGTCTTCTTCCTGAACAGTACCGGTTACTAATACAGTGTACTTGTCAGACAGCATTCCTAAGTCTTTCATGATCTTAGCGCCGTAAACAGCAGATACGATACCGCCGCACTGGTCAGAAACGCCACGGCCGCCGATCTCAGTTTCGTTCTCATATCCTTCGTATGGGTCGAAGTTCCAGTTATCTCTGTTACCGATACCTACAGTATCAATATGAGCGTCAAATGCGATCAGAGTTTTACCGGTTCCCATGTAGCCAAGTACGTTGCCCATTGGGTCGATCTCAACTTTGGTGAAGTCTAACTTTCTCATTTCTTCAGCGATACGGGTGATGTGAGCTTTCTCATCACAGCTCTCGCCTGGGTTCTTTACGATTTCACGTAAGAACTTGGTCATATCCTTCTGATAATTCTGAGCAGCTTCTTTGATTTTTGCGTAATCCAGATTCATTTTAAATATCCTCCTTTTGTTTTGCAATCATTTTTTAATAATGATTATTTGTCAAGGCCTTTCCATACAATGTTCTTGTAACGATCAGGATCGGTATCACCCTCAGTAGAGAAGAGCAGTATCTTGGAATTTTCATCCAGGCCAATGTCATTTCTTAAATCTTTGTACTCATCCATGGTCATCATAGCAGCTAATGCACCAAATGGAGCAGCACCGGACTCACCGGAAGTGATCGGAGCATCACCCTTAACAGGAGCAGCTAACATACGCATACCGTTTGCAGCAACCCAGTCAGGAGCAGATACGAACACTTTTACGTGATTCTTTAAGATATCCCAGGAAATGGTGTTTGGCTCGCCGCAGGCAAGACCTGCCATAATGGTCTGCATATCGCCGTCTACGATGCGGATCTTTCCATCACCGGCAGCAGCGCCCTTGTAAAGACATGCAGCAGCTTCAGCTTCAACAACTACGAATGTAGGTGGGTTATCAGCGTACAGATTGGAGAAGTAACCAACAACTGCACCAGCTAAGGAACCTACACCTGCCTGTACGAAAATGTGGGTAGGACGCTCACATCCCTGAGCCTTTAACTGTTCGCCGGCTTCCATTGCCATAGTGCCGTATCCCTGCATGATCCATGCTGGGATTTCTTCGTAACCATCCCATGCAGTATCCTGTACGATAACGCCTCTTGGAGTTTCATCAGCTTCTTTAGCAGCCAGACGAACACAGTCATCGTAGTTTAATTCCTGGATATCTACCTGAGCGCCTTCTTTTGCGATGTTCTGAAGGCGGGTCTGGGTAGTTCCCTTTGGCATATGTACAACTGCCTTCTGTCCAAGACGGTTAGCAGCCCATGCAACACCGCGGCCATGGTTTCCGTCGGTTGCAGTAAAGAAAGTAGCCTGTCCGAATTCTTTTCTTAACTGTTCGGAAGTAAGTACGGAATAAGGAAGTTCAGAAACATCCTTTCCGGTTTCCTTTGCGATGTAGCGAGCCATTGCAAAAGATCCGCCCAGTACCTTAAATGCATTCAGACCAAAACGGTAAGACTCATCCTTTACATAAACTTCCTTAACTCCTAAATAGGAAGCCATATTAGGCAGCTTGGCTAATGGTGTTTCGCTGTACTGAGGAAAGCTCTCGTGGAAAGTACGTGCCTTTTTGATTTCCTCAAGTCCCATAATTGGAAGGTTTTTGTCATCTGTTTTAGGCATCTTGTTTACTGCCCACAGAATCTTCTGATCCATGTTACTGTATCCTCCTTTAAATTTTTGATTCTTAAAAATTATTAGTTCTTAAGATGATTTCCGACTATTTACGTCGATGTAACTGTACAGAGTAAATTTGGAAATTCCAAAATACTTGGAGACTTTGTCTCCTGATTTTGTTATGAGAAAAGCGCCTGCATCATTCAAAAACTGAATGGCGGTTACTTTTTCTTCCTTATTCATAAGTGCTGCCGGTTTTCCAACCAGAGCTACGGACTGTTCAATCAGGTTATCCAGAAGATCATTTACATTATGTACGATCTGTTCCGGCTGCTGCCTGCTGTCTCTTCGATCCTCAGTACTGATTAGCGCTTTGATGGACCGTTCAATGGTCATCAGACCGGTGATATCGTAATTGATGGAAAAGATGTAGTCTACAGCAGAATCTTCAGGGTTTCGTATAAAAAACGTACTGGATTTCAAAATCTTACCATTTGATGTGCGGGTAAGATAACCTAGATGGTCTTTCAGTGAAGCCGGATCCTTATGCAGGGTTTCCAGAACTACCTTAGATGGTCCATCGCCTTCACGCCTGTTGGTAATATGTCCGTTATTAATATGTACAACGGAATGTTCCAGGTCGTGGCGTTTCAGGTCGTGGATTACGATCTCGCAGTCTGGTCCGAACTGTCTCGCAAGGCCGTCTGCAATCTGTTCAAGTAAGCTAAGAGTGTACGCCATGAACAACCTCCTTGATTTCGGACTTTCTAATATGATATGGTAACTTTGTACAATAAACAATATGCAAAACATTTTTGTGTTGTTTATGATTCCATAATAGCACAAAAAAAATAGATTGCAATAGTTTTTTACAAAAAAATTTTGTACAACTAAAAAAATTTGTATTTTTCCCTTGCAAATGCTATTTGCAGGTGTTAATATAAGGGTACCACAACATGATATTATATTGGAAAAGGAGAGAGCCATATGTTGATCATTGGAAACGGACGTCTGGTTACAAGAGATGCCGGACAGCCATTTTTCGAAAATGGAGCAGTAGCAATTGACGGAACTACTATTAAAAAAGTAGGAACTCTGGAAGAAATCAAAAAGGAGTTTCCGGAAGCTGAGTTTGTAGACGCTAAGGGGGGCGTTATCATGCCAGCTTTCATTAACACACATGAGCATATCTACAGTGCTATGGCAAGAGGTTTAAGCATTAAGGGATATGATCCTCACGGATTTTTAGATATCTTAGATGGATTATGGTGGACCATTGACCGCCATCTTACTAATGAACAGACTCGTCAGAGCGCAAGAGTTACTTTCATTGACAGCATTAAGAACGGTGTTACTACTGTATTTGACCATCATGCAAGCTTTGGTCAGATCAAAGACAGCCTGTTTGCTATTGAAGATGCTGCAAAAGAATTTGGTGTAAGAGCCTGTCTGTGTTATGAAGTATCTGACCGTGATGGTATGGACAAGTCCAGAGAAGCTGTTTTGGAAAATGCAAGATGGATCAAGCATGCATTAGCAGATGATACAGACATGATCGCCGGTATGATGGGTATGCATGCGCAGTTTACCATTTCAGATGAGACAATGGAATTTGCTGCAGCTAATAAGCCAGAAGAAGTTGGATATCATATCCATGTTGCAGAAGGTATTGAGGATCTTCATGACTGCTTACATAAATATGGAAAGCGTATTGTGGATCGCTTATATGACTGCAATATCTTAGGAAGCAAGACCTTGCTTGGCCACTGCATCTATGTAAACCCACATGAGATGGAACTGATCAAGGCAACTGATACTATGGTAGTACATAACCCTGAGTCCAACATGGGCAATGCCTGCGGATGCCCTCCAACTATGGAGATTGTTCACAGAGGAATTTTAACCGGTCTTGGAACAGACGGTTATACTCAGGATGTTCTGGAATCTTATAAGGTAGCAAATGTACTTCATAAACATCATCTGTGTGATGCAAATGCTGCATGGGGTGAAGTTCCTCAGATGCTTTTTGAAGGAAATGCAAAGATTGCAAACCGTTACTTCAAGAAGCAGTTAGGTGTATTAAAAGAAGGTGCAGCAGCAGATGTTATTGTTACAGATTATGTGCCAAGAACACCTATGGACGCTTCTAATATCAACAGCCATATCTTATTCGGTATGACCGGACGCAGCGTAGTTACTACAGTCTGCAACGGAAAAGTATTAATGAAAGACAGAGAACTGATCGGAATTGATGAAGAGAAGGTTCTTTACGAAGTAAGGGAAGAAGCTAAGAAGCTGGAACGTTCCATTAACGGTTAAATAATGGATCAATAATTAGTTAGTAATAGCCGATTACAGGGCGGCGGGAAAACAGCACACCGGAGTATCCGGGCGGCTGAGCCGTTGAAAGATAAAAACTGGCTTCTGTAAAGAAAATCATGATAAGAAGAAAAATGCTTTACAGAAGCCCCCTTACGGTGCTGGGACCTGATCGGGTGCTATATATAAGGAGGAAATAGAATATGAGCGATATTATGACACCCATTCCCTTTGGAAAAATGATGAACTGGATCCTGGAGGAACACAAAAAAGGCGCGATCTTTGGAATCAGAAGACCATTTATTGCAGATCAGAGCAAGAAATATGAGATTTTTGGACGCACATTAGAGACACCTTTTGGACCTGCTGCAGGACCTCATACCCAGCTGACCCAGAATATTGTAGCTGCTTATGTGGCAGGAAGCCGCTTCTTTGAATTAAAGACAGTTCAGAAGTTAGATGGTGAAGATCTTCCAGTAGCAAAGCCATGTATCAAGGCTGATGATGAGTGCTATAACTGTGAATGGTCTACTGAGCTTTATGTGCCGCAGGCATATGATGAGTACGTGAAAGCATGGTTTGCCTGTAAAGTATTAGCTAAGGAATATGGCCTTGGCTCTATGGACGGCTTCCAGTTTAATATGTCCGTTGGTTATGATCTTGAGGGCATCAAACTGGAAAAGGTAGACCGTTTTATTGAAGGAATGAAGGATGCTTCTGCAGCACCTGTTTATAATGAGTGCCGTCAGTGGCTGTTAGATAACCTGGATCGTTTTGAGAACCTGACAAAAGAGGATGTTGAAAGCATCTCCCCTGAAATATGCAATTGTGCAACTCTCTCCACTTTGCACGGATGTCCTCCACAGGAGATCGAGCGTATCGCAAGCTATCTGCTCACTGAAAAGAAGGTACACACCTTTATCAAGTGCAATCCTACTCTGTTAGGATATGAGTATGCAAGAAAATTAATGGATGACATGGGCTACGATTATGTAGCATTTGGTGATTTCCATTTCAAAGATGACCTTCAGTACACAGATGCAGTTCCGATGCTTCAGAGACTGCAGAAGCTGGCAGATGAAAAGGGACTGGAATTTGGTGTTAAGATCACAAATACTTTCCCTGTTGATGTAAAGCAGAACGAACTTCCAAGTGAAGAAATGTACATGTCCGGTAAGTCCTTATATGCTCTGTCCATGTCTGTTGCGCAGAAGCTGGCAAAAGACTTTGATGGAAAATTGCGTATTTCCTACTCCGGCGGTGCTGATTACTTTAATATCACAAAGATCGTAGACGCTGGTATCTGGCCAGTAACTATGGCAACTACCATGTTAAAGCCAGGCGGTTATGAAAGATTAGAGCAGATCGGACAGTTATTCAAAGAAAAAGAAGCAGCTGCTTTTGCTGGCGTAAGTGCAGAGAAGGTAGAAGCTATGGTAGAGGCTGCAAAGTCTGACAAACACCATGTAAAGGCTGTTAAGCCACTTCCATCCAGAAAGGTGAAAAAACCAGTTCCGTTAACGGACTGCTTTATCGCTCCATGCCAGGAAGGATGCCCGATCCATCAGGACATTACCCGTTATATGCAGTTAGCAGGTGAAGGAAAGTACGAAGAAGCATTAAAGGTTATTTTAAATAAGAATCCACTTCCATTTATCACCGGTACTATCTGTGCACACAACTGTATGAGTAAATGTACAAGAAACTTCTATGAGGCTTCTGTAGATATCCGCAGAACCAAGTTAGAATCTGCACAGGGCGGAATTGATGCAGTTATGGCAGCTTTAAAGGCTCCAGCAGTTACTTCTGATAAGAAGGCAGCTGTAGTAGGCGGCGGCCCTGCTGGTCTGGCAGCTGCATACTTCCTTGCAAAGGGTGGTATGAAGGTTACTGTATTTGAAAAGGCAGAAAAGATGGGCGGCGTTGTACGCAATGTGATCCCAGGCTTCCGTATTTCTCATGAAGCAATTGATCATGACATTGAACTGGTTCGTGCTATGGGCGCAGAGCTGGTAAATGGCAAAGAAATCACTTCTGTTGATGAATTAAAGAAGGAATATGACTACGTTGTACTGGCAATTGGTGCTTCTGAGCCTGGCAGACTGAGACTGGAAGCTGGCGAGACCATGAACGCATTAGAGTTCCTGGCACAGTTTAAAGCAACAGACGGCAAGGTAGACTTAGGCAAGAATGTTGTTGTTATCGGCGGCGGAAACACAGCTATGGATACTGCAAGAGCTGCAAAGCGCAATGCAGGTGTGGAAAAAGTATCTCTGGTTTACAGAAGAACCAAGAGATATATGCCAGCTGATGAAGAAGAGTTAGTAATGGCAATTGACGATGGTGTTGAGTTCGCAGAACTGTTAGCACCTGTTAAACTGGAAAATGGCGAACTGATCTGCCGCAAGATGCAGTTAGGCGATTATGATGCAAGCGGAAGAAGAAGCGTTGTTGAGACAGAGGAGATCGTTAAGATCGCTGCTGATACTGTAATCGCTGCTGTTGGCGAAAAAGTTCCAGGCGCATTCTACGAAGCAAACGGCATCGCTGTAGATGAGAAGAAACGTCCGGTTGTTGATCATAATACTCTGGAAACTTCTGTAAAGGGTGTTTATGTTGCTGGTGACGGTCTCTTTGGACCTGCTACTGTTGTAGAAGGCATCAGAGATGGTAAGAAAGCAGCTGAAGCAATCATCGGCAGAGATTTATCAGAGGATATCTTCAAGATGGCTGATGCTGAGGTGGTTTACGGACGTAAGGGTAAATTGTCTGAGGAGAATGAAGAATCTGACAGCAGAAGATGTCTCTCCTGCAACAGCATCTGCGAAAACTGCGTAGAGGTATGCCCGAACAGAGCAAATGTAACCTTAACAGTACCTGGTATGGACAAGCATCAGGTGATCCATGTAGATTATATGTGTAATGAATGTGGCAACTGCCGCAGCTTCTGTCCATGGGACAGCGCTCCATATCTTGATAAATTTACTTTATTTGCAAATGAAGCAGATATGGAAAACAGCAAGAACCAGGGCTTCACTGTTCTTGATGCAGCAGCTGGAACTTGCAAAGTACGTTTAGCAGGCAATGTAATTGATTATACGGTTGGAACTGCAAATGAAAATGTTCCGGACGGAATCCAGAAGATCATCAAGACTGTAATTTCTGATTACAGCTATCTTCTGATCGGATAATAACTATATTGAAAAAACTTTCGGGGCATGGCTGTTTGGTCATGCCCTGTAGGTCTTTTATATATGCAGACAGCAGAGCATGTTAATGTTGGAAATCTGAGTGAGAGAGGAGAAAAAATGCCCAGAGAAAAGACAATGAAGGTGGTATTTGCATTTCCAACTACCACAATGGCAATGAAAATGGAAGCAGCGGCAAAAGGAAAAGAGGCACCAGGACGCCTGATCCCGGTTCCGCGGCAGATTAGTGCAGGCTGTGGAATGGCCTGGTGTGCGCCGGTTGCGGATAGAGTTTCTCTGGAGCAGCTGATCGATGAAGAACAGATCGTAACAGAAGGATGCTATGAGCTGTTATTATAAAGGAGGCTGAAGAATATGAGACAGATCATTAAAAACGGAACCATAGTTACAGGAAGCGGAAGTTTTCCTGCAGATATCCTGATTGACGGGGAAAAGATCGCAGCTACAGGAACAGCAGAAGAGATCAGGAAGCTGGCACAGCCGGGAGATAAGGAAATGGATGCGTCAGGATGCCTGATTTTCCCTGGCTTTATTGATGCACATACCCATTTTGATCTTCATGTGGCAGGAACAGTCACTGCTGATGATTTTACTACTGGTACAAAGGCGGCTTTAAGAGGCGGTACTACTACAATTATCGATTTTGGAACCCAGTATCCGGGAGAAACGCTGGCAGAAGGTTTAAAAAACTGGCATGAAAAAGCAGATGGAAAGTGCTCTTGTGATTATAGCTTCCATATGTCCATTACAGACTGGAATCCTTCTGTTTCAAAAGAAGTGCAGGATATGATGGATGAGGGGATTACCTCTTTTAAATTGTATATGACTTATGATACCCAGGTAGATGATAAGACATTATTTGAGATCCTGCAGAGATTAAAAGAAACCGGCGGTATCACAGGAGTACACTGTGAAAACAGCGGTATGATCGCAGCTTTACAGGAAGAAGCAAAGGCAGCAGGAAAAATGGGTGTTTCCAGTCATCCAAAGACAAGACCGGCAGCAGCAGAGGCAGAAGCAATCGGAAGACTTTTACGTCTGGCAGAAGTTGCGGATGTTCCGGTTGTTGTGGTACATCTGACCTGCAAAGAAGGATATGACGTGATTGCACAGGCACGCAAGAGAGGACAGAAGGTTTATGTGGAAACCTGTCCGCAGTATCTGCTGATGGATGACAGTCTGTATGAACTTCCTGGTTTTGAAAGTGCAAAATATGTATGCGCACCGCCTTTAAGAAAGAAAGAGGATCAGGACTGTCTGTGGAAAGGTCTGGCAGATGGTACGATCCAGACGATTTCTACAGATCACTGCAGTTTTACTACAAAACAGAAGAAGCTGGGAGAAGGCGACTTTACCAAGATTCCAGGCGGCATGCCAGGCGCAGAGACCAGAGGAACTCTGATCTATACATATGGTGTAGATCAGGGACGGATCACAAAAGAAGATATGTGCCGTGTTCTGTCTGAAAATCCTGCAAAGCTGTATGGATTATATCCAAGAAAAGGAGTCATTGCTCCGGGAAGCGATGCAGACCTTGTGATCATGCGTACAGGTGTAGAGGATGTGATCACCGCAAAAGATCAGGTTCAGAATGTGGATTATGCTCCATTTGAGGGCACAAAAGTGACTGGAAGAGTAGAAAGTGTATTTTTACGGGGACTGCAGGCTGTAAAAGATGGAAAAGTAGTAGAAGAGAAGAAGGGTGAATTTCTTAAGAGAGGAAAATATGCTCTGTAAAATAGAAGAGTGAGAAAAACGGGCTCTGGCAGCTGTTTATGTGGCTGCTAGGCCCGTTTTTTGTGTACCAGGAAATTCCGCCTGGTGTCATAATAGTTATCTCACTTTTGTAAAAATACCTCTAAGGTCATAGATAGCATGCCGTGGACATTTTACTGCGCACATACCGCAGCTTAGGCAGGAAGCTTCATCAATCACTGCGCAGTTGTCTTCTACATGAATAGCACTGGCAGTACATGTCTTTTCGCAGATTCCGCAGCCGATGCAGCTGACAGAACAGACATTTCTTGCATCTTTGCCTTTATCCTTGTTAGAACATTTTACAGCAATGGTATTAGCGCAATCGTGCAAGTGGATGATGTGCTGAGGGCATTCCCGTGTGCAGCGGCCGCAGGCGATACATTTTTCTTCATCTACTTCTGCTACACCGTATTCATTCAGGTGAATGGCACCGAATTTACAGCTTTCTATACATTTTCCACAGGCTATACAGCCGTAGGAACAGCTGGTGCCTTCTGTTACATGGCATCCTCCATTGCAGGTTACAAAAGCAGAACGATATGGAAATTTCTTTTTAACAGCCATGATTAGAACCTCCTTTCGTAAGGTGTTCCGGAAATCGGAAGACTGTAGCGGCGCTCTCCGTCACAGCGATAATAAGCATCTGTAATAGCAGGAGCAGTAGGAATAGAGGTGATCTCACCGATACCAATAGCTCCGCAGGCTACATCCAGACCAGGTTTATCAATAACGATAGCTTCGATCTCAGGTACTTCATGAGCACGGAAAAGACCTAAAGAACCATATTTTTCAATTGGCTTGCAGTTATCATCGATTGGATAGCGTTCTCTTAAAGCATATCCCATGGACATAACAACACCGCCTTCGATCTGGCCTTCACAGGATAATGGATTTATAGCTTTACCTACATCATGGGCAGCAACTAATTTTTCAATCTTTTTGGTCTTTGGATCAACAATACACATCTGTGTAGCGTAACCGTAAGCTACGTGAGATACCGGGTTAGGAACATCAGCACCTAATGGATCAGTTTTTGCAAGATATTCGCCATAGAATACCTGGCCCTTAAGATCGTCTAAGGAATGATGTTCGCTGGCATTTTTAGCTTCCATTACTTTCTCGCAGGCACGGCGGCAGGCTTCACCTGTAACTAAAGTCTGGCGGGAACCGGAAGTATCCCCGGAATCAGGTGCGATCCAGGTATTACTCCGCTCATAAACGATCTGGTCTCTTGTCAGATCTGTGTTGGTAACTACCATCTGCACCAGAACTGTGCCCAGTCCCTGGCCAATGCAGGAAGCACCGGTATAAATGTGCAGCTTTGCATCATCTTCAACGATCAGTTTTACACGGCCCCAGTCTGGAATACCAACACCGACGCCGGCATTTTTCATGGCACAGGCAAGTCCGACTGCTTTTCCTGCAGCGACTGCAGCATTGTATTCTTCTTTTACAGCGTCCAGTGTTTCAACAAGACCGGTAGAATTGTCAACAATCTGTCCATTTGGAAGGACACCGCCTGGACGGATGGCATTGCGGTAGCGGATTTCCCATGGGGAAATACCGATTTCATCAGCCATCATATTAAGAAGGGTTTCTGTTGCAAAACAGGTCTGTGTTACGCCGAAACCGCGGAAAGCGCCGGCTGGCGGGTTGTTTGTATAATAAGCAGTTCCTTCGATCTCAAAGTTTTCATAAGCATAAGGACCGGCAGCATGGGTGCAGGCACGCTCCAGAACAGGACCTCCAAGGGAAGCAAAAGCACCGGTATCAGAAGCAACTTTAGCTTTAACACCCATGATCTTGCCATTTTCATCACAGCCCATGGTGAAATCCATAACAAAGTGATGACGCTTTGGATGTACCAGAAGGGATTCAGCTCTTGTAAGGCTTACTTTAACTGGACGTCCTGTGCAGTAGGTCATCAGTGCTGCGTGGTGCTGGACAGACATGTCCTCTTTGCCGCCGAAACCGCCTCCTACCAAAGCATTCTGGACTTTTACTTTCTTGCTTCCCAACATAAGGGAACACTCATGAAGTGTGGTGTGGGAAGACTGGTCAGTGGTGAGCAGGAAAACATCGCCGTCACTATCCATATAGGAAACAGCACACTCCGGTTCCAGGAATGCATGCTCAGTCCACGGAGTTTCAAAATGATGGGAAATAACGTGTGCGGAATTTTTAATAGCTTCATCAGCGTTGCCGCGGCAGACATGCTTGTATGCCTGTACGTTGGAGGTTTCTTCATCATATACCAATGGTGCATCTGGGGCAGCAGCTTCCTCAATGTTGTGGACAGCCGGAAGGACTTCATATTCTACTTTTACCAGTTTTTTTGCTTTTTCAAGAGTTTCTCTGTCTTCTGCAACCACCAGTGCAACAGCATCGCCAAGATAGTGGGTCAGGCCGCCTACCGGGATCAGAGTATACTGGTCATGCTTTAAGTGTCCAACTTTATTTTCACCAGGAATATCTTCAGCTGTAAGAACAGCTACAACACCAGGAAGTACCTTTGCAGCGGAAATATCAATAGAAAGCACACGGGCTCTGGGATATTTACTTCGTACAGCTGATCCGTAGCACATATTGTCAAAGTAGAAGTCATCTGGATATTTGCCGTATCCTAAAACTTTTTCTTCTACGTCCAGACGATGGACTCTGGAACCGATCTTCCAGTCATTAGCACCAGCTTCAGGAATGATTCCTTCACGTTTGATCTTGGCTGCAAGACGGATCGCTGCGATGATCTTTACATAACCGGTGCAGCGGCAGTAGTTGTTGCGGATGGCATAACGGATCTCGGCTTCTGTAGGATCCGGATTTTTATCTAACAGTGCTTTGGTACACATAACCATGCCAGGAATACAGAAACCGCACTGTACAGCGCCTGCTTCCCCATATGCATAGGTGTAGATTTTGGATTCCCAGTCAGACAGACCTTCTACGGTAATAATATTGCGGCCCTCTAATGTGTCCGTAGTAGGCACACATGCACGGCAGGTTTCACCGTCAATGATAACGGTACATGCACCGCAGGCTCCCTGACTGCATCCATCTTTTACAGAAGTCAGTTTCAGCTCATCACGCAGGAACCGAAGAAGGGACTGCTTACGAGTTGTTGTCACAGACTTGCCGTTTACAAAGAATGTAGACATATGTATAATTCTCCTTTCAAGGTAGGGATAAATGAATTGTAAAAACGTATAATAAACCGACCATTTATATTTCTATTTTACCATAGAATAAACAAAAAGCAACAGTAATCTCAAAAAAATTTATGTATGAACAAAAAAATTGTAAGCGCTCATTTTGGCCAAGAATAACGAAAATCCCCTGTTTTTGAAGATAACCGCAGTTGCTTTCAAAAACAGGGGATATAAATGGTAAATAATGGAAAAATGATTTTTTGAAAAAAGAATTATGTTACAGTTCAGCCTTGTATCTTCTTGCTTGCAGCGGACAAGGAGCTTTGGGTGTCTGCCTTATGAAATCATTTCTTTTTAGGATCCGGATGCTCTGTCCTCAGCTGATCCGTCAGCTTCTCGATCATCTGCATTTTCATGTAAACATCAAAAGAAAGTTCACAGATAAAAGAGAAAAGTTTCAGGTAATCACGGTCCCCTTCTTCGTCAGAAACATCCTGAAAAGTGCCCATGGCCTTTTCGAATTTAGAGGTAATATCGGCCTTGATAGAAGACATTTCTCCGTCTTCCAAAGTGAAAACTTCTCTGTAAATGTCTTCCAGAGAAAGACTGGAACCATGACCTGTAAAATGCTTGGCAGTAATGGGGCGGAACAGTTCTTCAATATCCTTAAAAGACAGCAGGCTTTTAAAATAGTAGATAAAGATCAGCATAAGCATGTGTTCTTTGGAATATTTCTTTTTTACAGGTGGCGGGAGAAGATTGTTTTTGGCGTAATTATTGATCATGGTCTTGGTAAGGACCTTGTCGTCTTCATACCGTCTGGTGTTCTTTAAATGTTCTTCCATAAAGGTTGTGACCTGATCCATATACAGGTCGATATTGGGAATCTCTTCTGGCTGTACGTGTGTTTGTCGGTCAAGATAAGCGAAAAGATCCTGAAGCCGTTCTTCATTTGTTTTCATTAAAAGTCACCTCGGTCTATGTTGTCACATTGCTATATATATTATATAGTATTCAAAACTATATGACAAGAGGAAATAGTTATTCATTTCAGAAACAAATGGCTGTTTGTGTTACTGTACACGGGTAGGTACTTTTAGAACCGAAAGTGTTTGCGATAATGTAGTGGCAGCGGGAATTTGCCGTATTTAAATGTGAAGTCATGGTAAATTCCGTTGTTGTTTATGCAATGCATGAATAGTAACCTGCTTGCAGGATAAGCAGAGGGATGCTATACTTAAATGACTTGTAGAAAATATTTTCCTGAAAGGATCTGCATATCTGTTTTTTATGTGGATTTCAGGAACAGACAGCAAATAAAAGGCGGTAAAATATGAGCATTTATGATACATTAAATCCAAAACAGAAAGAGGCAGTCTTACATACAGATGGTCCGCTTCTCATACTTGCGGGTGCCGGTTCGGGAAAGACAAGAGTCCTAACCCACAGGATCGCCTACCTGATCGATGAGTGCGGGGTAAATCCATGGAATATTATGGCGATTACCTTTACCAACAAAGCAGCAGGAGAAATGCGGGAACGTGTGGATAATCTGGTTGGCTTTGGAGCGGAAAGTATATGGGTCAGTACGTTTCATTCTTCCTGTGTGCGTATTCTGCGCCGTCATATTGAAAGTCTGGGATATACGACCAGCTTTTCTATTTATGACAGTGATGACCAGAAAACGTTAATGCGCCAGGTCTTTAAGGCAATGGATATTGATACAAAGCAATTTAAAGAGAGGGCTGTTCTGGCAGCAATCTCTTCTGCAAAGGATAAGCTGATCACTCCGGAAGAATTTCTGTTAAATGCAGGCGCAGATTTCAGGGAAAAGAAAACAGGTGAGATCTATAGGGAGTATCAGAAGCAGTTAAAGAAAAATAATGCCCTGGACTTTGATGATCTGATCGTAAAAACGGTGGAACTGTTCCAGAATAATCCGCAGGTGCTGGATTATTACCAGGAACGTTTCCGCTATATTATGGTGGACGAGTATCAGGATACAAATATGGCCCAGTTTAAGCTGGTGAGCCTTCTGGCTTCACAATACCGCAATCTTTGCGTGGTTGGTGATGATGATCAGTCAATTTACCGGTTCAGAGGTGCAGATATCCAGAATATCTTAAGCTTTGAAAACACATTTCCGGGTACAAAGGTGATCAAGCTGGAGCAGAATTATCGTTCTACCCAGAATATTCTGGATGCGGCCAATGGGGTGATCCGACACAATTTTGGACGGAAGGATAAAACACTTTGGACTGCTAACGGCGAAGGAGATAAAATTTTATTTAAGCAGTTTGATACGGCAAAGGATGAGGCAGATTTTGTGGTGCGTCAGATCCGTGACAGCGCTTATTCTTATCAGGACCAGGCAGTGCTCTACAGAACCAATGCCCAGTCCCGTTTGTTAGAAGAGCGGTGTATATTCTATAATGTGCCTTACAGACTGGTAGGCGGCGTTAATTTCTATCAGCGTAAAGAGATCAAAGATGTGCTGGCGTATTTAAAGACCATTGCCAATGGCGTGGATGATCTGTCTGTGATCCGTATCATCAATGTGCCTAAGCGTGGGATCGGAGCGACTACCATTGGAAGAGTGACGGTTTTTGCATCGGAACATAATATGAGTTTTTATGATACTTTAAAAGAAGCGAAGCAGATTCCCGGTATTGGCAAAGCAGCTGAAAAGATCGGCCGTTTTATCGCACAGATGGAAGCGTTTCGGGCCATGGCTCATTCAGAGGAATATTCTATAAAAGACCTGATCGACCATATTCTGGAAGACACAGGCTATGAGGAAGAACTTCAGGAAGAAGGTGAGATCGAGGCCCAGACCCGTCTGGAAAATATTGAGGAATTGATCAATAAGGCGGCTGCTTATGAAGAGGACAGCGAACATCCTACACTGGATGAATTCTTAGAGCAGGTGGCGTTGGTAGCTGATATTGACAATGTAGATGATTCTGAGGACAGAGTGACTTTGATGACACTTCACAGTGCAAAGGGACTGGAATTTCCAAAGGTATATCTGGTAGGCATGGAAGATGGTCTTTTTCCGGGAATAATGTCTATTATGGCTGATGATAAAACGGAGATGGAGGAAGAACGCAGACTTTGCTATGTTGGTATTACCCGCGCAAAGAAAGAACTGGTGCTGACTGCAGCCAGACAGCGTATGATAAACGGAGAAACCCGATGGTCGAAGCCAAGCCGTTTTATGGATGAGATTCCACCGGAACTTTTAGATGCAGATAAATTACAGCCAGTCCTTGGAAAGGGCAAACAGGATGACTTTGACGATTCCGGCCTTCCGTGGAATCAGGGCAGCAAAAGCAGCGTCAGTCGGTTTGGAATGGGATATAATGCCTATGCATCCAAAAACGTTTCACCGGCTGGAAACAGCATGGGATCAGGTTATGGAAGCAGCAAAAATGCCGGAATGAGTGGTTATGGAAGCGGCATGCAGAGCCTGGAACCAAAGAAGAAACCGGGCTTTGGCAAGACGTTTACAGTTCAAAAAGCGGCTTCCCTTGATTACAAAGAAGGAGACCGTATAAAACATGCCAAATTCGGAGAAGGAACCGTAAAAGAGATCATTGACGGAAGCAGGGATTATGAGGTGACTGTGGAGTTTGATAAAGGCGGTCAAAAGAAGATGCTGGCTGGTTTTGCGAAGCTGGAACGCATTTAACTAAATCAAAAAAGTAATAAACAGTTGTGAAGGGTTGCTGGTCATGCAACGCATGAACAGTAACTGTGAAGGAGGAGACTTGCGAATATCCTTTGACAAACAGTAGTAAAATTTATGCCTTCGTGTTATAATAAAGTAATCATAGAAAAAGTGGCTGCCTAAGGCAGCATTTGTGGATGATTTAAAAAGATAATCAATGCAGAAAGGATGGAACTGCTATGAACAGATTTGACAGAGAAAGATGGGATACTATGGGAAAAGAGGCTTTGAGCCGTGTAGAAGAATTGATGAATACCAGTCGTATCAATGAGCTGATCCACAAGAGGGAAGAGGACGAAAAAAAGAAGAACTGTATTCTCTGGGTACTGGCGATCATTGGCGCAGTAGCAGCAGTAGCAGGTATTGCATACGCAGTATATCGTTTCTTTACGCCGGATTATCTGGAAGATTTTGAAGACGATTTTGATGATGATTTCGACGATGACTTCTTCGAGGATGAGAAGGCAGAGGAAAAGAAAAGCGAAAAGAAAGAAGAAAAGGCTGAATAAAATTAAGAAAACGTAACAGGTGTGAATGTTTACGATTAAAAGCGTGTCTCATATAGAGGGACACGCTTTTATTGGGTATTGGTTGCCATCTGATTATTTTTATGATAAATAAGTGATAGAAACAGAGTACACAATGAGATAAGGAGCAAAAACGTGAAAAAAGGCGAAATTTACGAAGCGGTTGTAGAAAAGGTAGAATTCCCTAACAAGGGGATTCTTCATGTAAATGAGGAAAAGGTGGTCGTAAAAAATGCTATTCCAGGGCAGAGGGTGCGATTTGTGATCAATAAAAAAAGAAATGGCAAGTGCGAGGGACGGCTTTTAGAGGTCATGGAAGCATCTGCATTGGAACGCAGGGAAAGTGCATGTCCTCATTTTGGTGTATGCGGCGGCTGCCTGTATCAGAGCCTTCCTTATGAAGAACAGTTAAAGATCAAAGAGGGACAGATCAAGGCACTGTTAGACAGCGTCTGCGATTCTTATGAATTTGAAGGTATTAAAGGAAGCCCGATTTCAGATGGATACAGAAATAAAATGGAGTTCTCTTTTGGAGATGAGTACAAAGGCGGACCATTGGCGCTGGGAATGCATCGCAGAGGCAGTTTTTATGATATTGTAAATACTCCTCAGTGTCATATTGTCCATGAAGATTTCCGAAAAATATTAACTGCAACTTTGGAGTATTTTACAGAAAAAGGAATGGGATATTACAGAAAGCTGCAGCATGAAGGTTATTTAAGGCATTTGCTGGTGCGAAGAGCCGTAAAAACAGGAGAGATTCTGGTAGCTTTGGTAACTTCCGGCCAGACAGGTGCTTTGGGTATGCCGGAATCTCTAGAGGCAGAGAAGGTATTGTTAGAAGAGTGGAAAGAAACACTGTTAGGGCTTAAAATGGAAGGAAGTTTTGCAGGAATCCTTCATATCCGCAATGATACACTGGCTGATGTGGTGCAGAGCGATGAAACTACGGTGCTTTATGGGAAAGGCTATTTTTATGAGGAGCTGTTAGGTTTAAAGTTTCAGATTACTCCATTTTCCTTTTTCCAGACCAATTCCCTGGGAGCAGAGGTACTTTATGAGACAGCAAGAGGTTATGTAGGAGAGACAAAAGACAAAGTAGTCTTCGACTTATACAGCGGAACAGGAACTATTTCCCAGATCATAGCGCCGGTAGCAAAGAAGGTAGTTGGTGTGGAGATCGTAGAAGAGGCAGTAGGCGCAGCACGGGAGAATGCAGAGGCAAATGGTCTGCATAACTGCGAATTTATTGCCGGGGATGTATTAAAAGTAATCGATGAAATAACTGAAAAGCCTGATCTTATTATTTTAGACCCGCCAAGAGACGGAATCCATCCCAAAGCATTAGACCGGATTATCAAGTTTGGCGTAGATCACCTGGTGTATATTTCCTGTAAACCTACCAGTCTGGTAAGAGATCTGGTGATTTTACAGGAGAGAGGCTATAAACTGGAAAGAGCAGTTGCAGTTGATATGTTTCCGGCAACTGCAAACTGTGAAACAGTGGTGAAACTGGTCCGTGTAAAATAAGAGTTGACAGTTATGATATGTATGATGAAAATGAAAATACAGTATACACGATAAAGGGCCAGCTTTCCTGGGGTATTGCCTGAAGATATATGACAGGTCTGGCGGGGAAATTTATTTTTTTAATGGGAACAGGCTGCAATATACTGGAAATTTCACGAAAAATATGATAATGTAAGTGCCGAAACATTCATTTGAAAACAAAGAATCTGAAACAAAAGAGAGGTTTACAATGGAGTTGCTGGTGCTTGCCGTGTTTACAGGAATGCTGATTGGCTGTGTGGCTTTCGGTATTCCTGTTTTGTATGCTTTGGTGGGAGGTCTTTTGCTGTTTTTTGCATACAGCTTGAAAAAAGGATTTTCCCTGAAGGAAACGATAGATATGTGTCTGCAGGGGATCAAAACAGTAAAAAATGTTCTGCTTACCATGATATTGATCGGCGTACTTACCGGTTTGTGGAGGTCCGCAGGCACGATCCCGACCATCGTAGTATATTGTGTGCGGCTGATCACACCGTCCATTTTTATCCTTCTTGCCTTTTTATTAAACTGCCTGGTGTCCTTTCTTATAGGAACGTCCTTTGGCACAGCGGCTACTATGGGTGCGATTTGTATGGCTATTGCCCAGACTATGGGGGTCAGCCCGGTAATGGCTGGCGGTGCGATCATATCAGGTGCCTTTTTTGGGGATCGCTGTTCACCGGTCTCTACCAGCACCCTTCTGGTGTCAGAGGTAACACGTTCTGATATGTATGAAAATATACGGGAAATGATGAAAACAGCAGTAATTCCCTTTGGTATCTGCTGTATTCTGTTTTGGGGAATGGGCTGGCTGCAAAATAGTTCTGGCGGTACAGCAGCGGATGTAGGAAGTCTGTTTGCAAAAGAGTTTAAACAGGGGATCATCCCTCTTTTGCCGGCAGTGATCATTCTTATTCTGGCTTTGCGTAAAGTGGAAGTGAAAAAGGCAATGATAGTCAGTATTCTATGGGCCTTTGTGATCTGCCTGTTTTATCAGCAGCGGGCATTTTCTGATGTTTTCCATACAATGGTCCTGGGATACAGTTCAGCAGATCCTCAGATTGGGAAAATGATGGATGGAGGCGGCATTCTATCCATGGTGAAAGTAGTAGCCATTGTGTGTTTGTCCTCCTGCTTTTCCGGTATTTTTGAGACAACCGGTCTGCTGAAGCCATTGCAGGAAAAAATCGCGAAAGCTGGAGAAAAAATCTCACCCTTTGGAGTGATATTGCCGGTATCGGCTTTAGCCTGCGCTGTATCCTGTAATCAGACACTGGCGATCATTGTGACCCAGCAGCTGTGCCATAAGCTGGTGCAGGATAAGAAGGATATGGCAATGTATCTGGAAAATGGGGCAGTCCTTATTGCTCCGCTGTTTCCATGGTCCATTGCAGGGGCAGTGCCTTTAGCAGCTATCGGTGCTCCAGATGCGGCTCTGCTTGCAGGCTGTTATTTGTATCTGGTGCCGCTGTGTCAGCTGGTTACAGATACTTTTACATATAAAAGTAAAAGAAGGAAGAAATAGTTATGGCACAGGATCTGACAAAAGGAAATCCATTTTCCGTAATCTTAAAATTTTCGTTGCCGGTTATCGGCGGCAATCTGTTCCAGTTGTTTTATACGCTGGCAGATACAGTGATCGTAGGAAGAACGCTGGGAGCAGATGCCCTGGCGGCAGTAGGCTCTACAGCTATTGTTATTTATCTGGTGCTTTGTTTTATCCAGGGAATCACAGGAGGTTTTGGTATCTGCCTGGGGCACCGGTTTGGCGCAAGAGATGAAAAAGGGATGCGCCGCAGCGTGGCAGTGTCCATTATCTTATGTATTTTCTTCACTGTGATCATAACCGCGATCTGCTGTGGTCTGGCGCACCAGATCTTATACTGGCAGAGGACTCCGGAAAAGATCTGCGATATGGCCTATGATTACATGTTTGCTGTACTCCTGGGTACAGGCACTACGATCTTTTATAACATGATATCCAATATCCTCAGGGCACTGGGAGACAGCCGTACACCGTTGATATTCCTTATTTTCTCCTCTTTATTGAATATTTTCCTGGATGTGGTATTTATCGTTCCGCTGCAGATGGGAGTAGCAGGAGCAGCCTGGGCTACTGTTTTAAGCCAGCTTTTATCTGCTGTATTATGTACAGTAATAGGCGTGAGGAAATTCCTCATACTCCGCTTGAAAAAAGAGGATTTTACCTTGTTATCTTCCGCTTTAAAAATACATTTAAGCATTGGCTTCCCTATGGGCTTTCAGATGTCCGTTATGTGCATCGGCCAGCTGGCTATGCAGGGCGCTGTTAATGCACTGGGAACAGAAGCAATCGCCGGCTATACAGCTGCTACGAAAGTAGACCAGATCTCTGTTCTTATGAATGCAGCTTTCGGTATTGCCATTTCCAACTATGTAGCCCAAAATTACGGAGCTGGCCTGTGGGATCGCATCCGCAAAGGAACAGCGGCATGTCTGCTTCAGACAAGCATTGCCAATGCCATTATGTGCGTGATGATCATTTTTGGCCGTCATCTGGTAGTGCCGATGTTTGTAAGTCAGCCTACAGCAGAGATCATCTGGTATTCTGACCACTATCTGCTGACCGTAGCGCCTTTTTACCTGCTTCTTGGAGTGCTGCAGATCTATCGCTCTGCTATCCAAAGTATGGGAAACAGCTGGACGCCATTTACAGCCTGCATCATTGAACTGATTTTCCGTATTACATCTACTACTGTGTTTGCGGGAATCATTGGCTATGTGGGAATCTGCTTTGCAACGCCATTTGCATGGATCGGGGCGTGTGGGCTGCTTGTGCCGGTATACTGGCATGAGATATTAAAGAGAAGAAAAACAGATGATGCAAGGCTGAACTGTAACAAAAAATATATATGATAAATAAAAGGACAGAGGCAACCAGGCTTCTGTCCTTTTTTGAATATACTATATTGCAGATATATTGACGTTATGGATTTTTTCGTTGTTTTTCATATTCAGCCAACGCAGACAAGGCTTCCCCGGAAAGTGGGAAGAGCACAGTCAGATTGAAAATAGTCATCAGTCCGATGCCTACATCTCCCAGGTCCCATACCACCGTGTAAGCCTGAATGCCGCCGATAAAAAGCATGATCAGAGCCAGGATCTTATAAAGGGTCTGCCACAGCCAGCGGTTTCCAAAGAGATAAGCCACATTGGAGCGGGCATAAAAGAGAATGCCAAGGAAGGTGGAAAAACTGAACAGCGCCAGAGTCACAGCCACAAAGATCACGCCGAAGCTTCCAAGATGATAGTTCATAGCCGCCTGTAAAAGCTCCATTCCCATAAGGCCCCGGGTCAGATCTTCCGGTACCAGCAGCAGGATAAAAGCGGTGCAGCTGCAGATCACAATGGTATCAATAAATACGCCTAAAGCCTGGATCAGTCCCATTTTAACAGGTTCTTTTTCATCGGCAGCAGCGGCTGCGCAGGGAGCCGAACCGGAACCGGCTTCATTGGAGAAAAGTCCACGTTTTACGCCATTCATCAATACAGCGCCAAAGCCGCCGCCAGCTACAGCACGAAGACCGAAAGCTTCTTTAAAAATCCTGGAAAATACGCCTGGAAGCTGCCCAATATGGGTCACGATAATAAAAATAGTAATGATAAAATACATAGCCGCCATTACCGGAACGATAATGTCAAGTGCCTTTACTGTTGCATTTTTGCGAAGCACGATCACAGCAGATAAGATCACCAGGATCACAGTGGTGATAATAGGCGGTATGGAAAAGGCATTTTCAAAGGCAGAGGCAACAGAATTACTGATCACCTGGCTGATGCCGCACCAGCATAACAGACCGGATAAGGCAAATAACACGGCAATCACAGAGTGCTTCAGTTTCTTTTTGCGCACTTTTTCTGCATAATAGTGGATATAGTAAGCAGGTCCGCCGTGGAAGCCGCCGTACAAAGAATCTTCTTCTTTATGGATCTGTGCCAGAGTTGCTTCAATGAAAGCAGTAGCAGAGCCTAAAATGGCAGAAAGCCACATCCAGAAAACAGCTCCTGCACCTCCGGCAGAAACAGCAGCTACTACGCCGACCAGATTGCCCATGCCGACCCGGGTGGCAGTAGATACAAACAAGGTCTGCAGCGGTGATAAACTGTTGTTATTTCCTTTCTTTTCAGTCAGCGAACGTACCATGTCCGGGAACAGGCGTACAGACACAAAATTGGTGCGGAACGTAAAATAAATACCTGTTGGGATCAAAAGCAGTACCAGAAGTGGAACACCCATAGAAAAAGTTCCTAATCTCAGGGTAAACAGATCACCCCACAGAAAACGATACACAGCTTCGATTATATGAACGATCATAAGTGATTTCTTTCTCCTGTCATTTTTATTTTTAGCCATTTTATTTAAAACACTTTAAGAACACTTATGTGCACTTGAACGCGTTAAAGGGCTAGTTATCTATTATACACTGTTTTCGCTGATTTGTAAAACTATAAAACAGTAGAAAAAGTCTATTATTGTTACAGTTCTGCCTTGCATCTTCTTGCCCGCCTGAACTGTAACCTATTATTATGGCCAAAATGATTACAGATACAGATACTTACTGGTAGCTCCTTGCTGTCTCATGATACACCCGTGTGATCTCCTGAAGGATATCCATGTGGGTAAAGTCTTTTTTATAAACGATTTTGGTCTCGCGCATCATGCTTAAGTTTTCAATAGGCAGAACTGCCATTTTTCCCTTTTTTTGTTCTCTGGCGCAGGCGCTTTGAGGCAGTATGGAAACGCCAAGTCCTTTTCGCACCAGATCCTTGATGGTAGCGATGTTGTCAACTTCCAGGGTGATATTAAAATTGTCAATGGAGTCACCGATGCTTTTTAAGGTGGACTCAAAAAGCATACGTGTATCAGAAGTAGGCAGCCGCAGGATCATCCGCTCCTGCTTTAATTCCGATAAAGTGACCATGGCACGTTTGGCTAAAGGATGCCTGTTTGGCATGACACATACCAGATAATCGGTAGCTAACATCAGGGAGCAAAGAGAATGTCCGGCAGGAGTTCCGTCCACGATAGCCAGGTCAATCTCATAATTGTCCAACATATCATAAAGATTATTTATGGTATCAGTAATAATAGTTATAGAAAAATTATTATTCTCGTTGCTGCAGCGTGCCAAGACTTCCGTGGTCAGGTTGCTTTCGGAGGTATGTGTGATGCCGATGCGTACCTTAGTCAGCTGCTTTCTGGAATTATCAATTTCCGTTTCCATTTTTCCATATAAGGCTTTGATCCTTCGGGCATATTTTAAGACAATCTCGCCCTCAGGAGTCAGTATTAAACTGCCTTTTCCCCTCACAAATAAAGTGGCTCCCAGCTCTTGCTCCAACTGATTTATATGGTGACTGACTGCTGGCTGGGTAAGGGAGAGAGAGGCGGCAGCCTTTGTGAAATTTTGAAATTCAGCAACGGCTAACAGTGTTTCTATTTTTGAACCAAGCATAATGTCTCCTTCATGTATTATACATAGAAATCATAATAAGAATTTATCATACACAAAAATAAAATAATTTGATTTTATTGTAAAACAGTATATCATATAGAAACATAACATACAAGGAAAACAGGGGGTTATAAAATGAAGTCATTTTTATTTTACCATGCAACATCCCAGGCATCAGTCGTTATCATTACGATTGCCCTGATGTTGTTTATAGGTTATCTTATGACCCGGATCACCAGGTTATTTAAGCTGCCTAATGTGACGGGATACATTCTGGCAGGGATTCTAATGGGTCCTTACTGCCTGGATATGGTGCCGGTGAAAGTCATAGATGGAATGGATTTTCTTTCTGACATTGCACTTGCCTTTATTGCTTTCAGCACAGGGGAATTTTTTCGCTTTTCTGTGCTAAAGAAAAATGGCTGGAAAGTAGTTGTGATCACGGTCATGGAAGCAGTGCTGGCGTCTGTATGCGTCTTTGCAGTGGTTTATGGCGTGCTCCGCTTAAATCTGGCATTTTCCATTGTACTGGCAGCTTTGGCATCAGCCACGGCGCCTGCATCTACCATTATGACCATTCGTCAGACCGGGGCAAAAGGAGATTTTGTAGACACCCTTTTACAGGTGGTGGCACTGGATGATGTAGTAGGCCTGATCGAATACAGTGCAGCTATTTCCATTGCACTGGCGGCTCTTTCTGGAACAGGTGGTTTCCAGATGGGAAATATTTTAAAACCGATCATCATTAACGGAGCAGTACTGGTATTAGGAGGTATCTTTGGCTGGCTGTTAAAATGCCTTATGCCAAAGAAAAAATACAAAGACAACCGCCTGATCATATCGGTGGCAGCATTGTTTGCTTTTTGCGGAATCTGTTCTCTGGCGGATGTATCACCTCTTCTTGGATGTATGTCTATGGGAACCATTTATATTAATTTATCCGATGACGATAAACTATTTAAGCAGTTAAATTATTTCAGCCCGCCGATCCTGCTTCTGTTTTTTGTACGGTCCGGGCTTTCCTTCCGGTTAGATGCACTGCTTAATCCTTCCGCAGGAGAAGATGGGGCTTCTCTTTTAGTCATTGGAGTAGCATATTTCCTTACACGTATCATTGGAAAATATGCAGGCGCCTATTTAGGCTGTATGGCGGTACATAAGAAAAAACAGGTACGTAATTACTTAGGTCTGGCACTGGTACCTCAGGCAGGTGTAGCTATTGGTCTGGCGGCTTTGGGAGCGCGGACCCTGGGCGGACAGATGGGGATTGACCTGCAGACTGTTATTTTGGCTTCCAGCGTACTTTACGAACTGACCGGCCCGGCCTGCGCCAAGGTATCCTTATATCTGTCAGGTTCTTATGGTGATATTGAACTGCCAAAAGAAGCGAAAGAAAAGGATCCTGTGACCCGTCTTGAAATGTTAATTGAACGGATCCATGAGATCCAGCAGGAGATACCAGAAACAGAAGAAACGATTTCACCGGAAGAACAGGCATTTTTAGAAGCAGCCAATGAGCAGTATGAAGCTATAGGTACGCTGCGCAATCATTTAAGAGCAAGGAGGACGTATTAGTGTGAAAGAAAGTAGAGGACAGCCATAAATGGGCGCACTCAAATAAGCTGTCAAAGGCAGGCAACTTTTTGAGGTATTATAGAGTTAGTAAATCAATTCAAGAAGCTAATGACTCATCAGGAG
>ENA-OQKP01000354-OQKP01000354.1-human-gut-metagenome-genome-assembly--contig:-NODE-354-length-41233-cov-5.675060_pt1 | contig 41233 bp, 62 predicted proteins | sample MGYA00242780_ERZ504802 | MGnify/ENA primary metagenome ERZ504802 (study PRJEB26092, sample SAMD00036406) | human gut metagenome | host: Homo sapiens | study: EMG produced TPA metagenomics assembly of... | reverse complement strand
GTTTTGCTACTTGGTTTTCGTAGGCTTCTACCATTGTCCAAACGTCACCATCAAGGTTCTATCCTATAATTAGCAAGGCTGTTCCAACTTGCACTGGTTACTTCTCGACGTTTCCGACTGCTTTGACGTTAGCACAAACGAATACTCTGGATTTTGAGTATATTTGAACCTATTTGTTCACATTTAATTGTATTTTTAGTTACTTATCTTTTCTCCTTCAATACCACCTTCTCGTGCTAACTGCAAGATAATGTGCGCAACCGACTCTAATAACTCTTGAAAATATTGAATATCCTCAGGAGAGAAGCCGTCGATATTTTCCCATTTGTATTCAGGAAGCCAGCAGGTAGCTGAATGAAAACCGCCATACACTGGTTTTTCAATACGTACCTCAACTTTTTCCTTTCCAGCTGTTTCAATGGTTTCTGAATGTACAATTTCAGTTCCGTCATTCAATGTCATAAATGGATATAACATAGTGAGCACCTCCATGTTTAGTTTAATAAGTCTGCAATGGTAATAGTTAAGTTTTTATAGATACCTACAGTGATCGGCTGCGTGAAAGTGTAATTGGTAGGCGCCGCATCTTCCTCATAACGATATACAGTAACCCATTCTTTTATCGGGTTTACGATCCAGTATTCTTTTACTCCTGCTTCTAAATATAAAACGTTTTTCTTGATGTAATTCATTTTGCTACTAACTGGTGAAGCAATCTCTATAATCAGATCTGGAGCTCCGGAGCATCCCCGATCAGTAAGCTTATTAGGGTTGCAGATAACAGAAATATCTGGTTCTACCCAGTCTCTATCATCAGCATCAAGATTAACAGCAAATGGAGCAGGATATACCTGACAATTTCCGTGATGATTACTAATGTACTGATCAATAACAGATGTTAGTTTAGAAACAAGTCTTTGGTGGATTCGACTGGGTGGTGCCATGTCGTAGAATTTACCGTCAATGAGTTCTGCTCTGGTGCCTTCCGGTAGGTTCCAGCAGTCTTCAGATGTATACTGATCGTTTTTTAATAATGGCATAAAACATATTCCTCCCTATAATCGGATATTAAAATTAAGAATTCGTAAGTTGTCACAGGGCGCAATGTGATGTATCATAGTTCTATAAAGAAAGGGGGTCTTGTTATGAGATATTGCATCTCAAAATATAGTATTTATATATTTTTATTTTCTATTGCATATCTATTACAGCGTCTTGTCTTTATTTCTTTACTGCATATGCCAAGAATTATATTTGCTGGAAAGATATATTTGCATGAAATCATATTTTTGATTATATCGTTTATATTTGTAAAGAAAAGTTTTATGATTGAGAGGCTGGATTAAGTATCCAGCCCTAGTTTTTATTTTCTTTTTTTCTTATCTTTAGCTTTTTTCTTGATTCTTCAATTTTAGCCTCGGTTTCCTTTAGCTTAATTTCATTTTCAGTAGCTATTTTTTGAAAGTTCCTAATTTTATCAATTAATCCAGGTGAATCGATATCAACATTTCCTTTAATAATTTTAAATATATCAAAGGAAAATTTTACTTTAGCGCCATTGATAAATAATGATAATGATGTCAATAAGAGGAAAGCACTGGTCGCACATGTAATAATTTCTACAGGGCCAGGAGAGTTTATAGCAGCTTTAATGGAAAATTCATTTTTTTCAATAGGTATATTATATAATTCTGAATATATATCAGCACTTTCAAAAATAGAGTCGATAAAATTATATAAATCGACAGCAGCAATGTTTTGAGTAGTGGTTACATCAAATATTGCGTGCATTTCTTTTCCTTGAATATAACAGCTATATAAGGTTCGGTTAATAAAGCCCGAATACGGATTAGCGTTGACGATAGTACCATAGGAATAGATAATTGGTATGAGCATTGGATCTAATTCGCGTCGTTCGAACGGTCGATCTGCAATCCAATTGACATTCCTACGTTTCAAATATGATATTTCTTCATCAAAAAACATCACATCAATACGTTCTTGATCAGAGGCTTCGTAGATGTATGGGTCGCTGGTAATTTGTCCAATAGCAATACGGTCACAATTTGCTCCAGGAACCAGTACGTAGTCACCGATTTTCATGTCATTTACAAAGCGCATAATTTGCGATGCAGTTGATCCAGGTTTAGAATCATCTGGATATGACTCAATGATTTCATCTTTTAAATCATTAAGAGAGCAGTGTTTTATGAAATCAAGATCATCAATTTTATCCCAACCGATGGCAACATATTGCCCAAAGTAAAAGTTTTCAAAATTATCGCCTCCGTTAGTCCTGATAAACCAATAATTTGTGGAAGGATCAATTACTGGAATTCCACAAGTAGTCAAAATATTTAAGGTTTCATCTGCTGAAAACATATAAACTCCCCTTTCGTAAATTTTAATATAGATTTTTCAAAGCCCTTTTTGAATGAAAGCATATAGTCATTTTAATCTTAATTCAATAAGTTCTTTCTGATATCCCAGGATCCGCGCAAGCTGATCTAACAGTAGAAAGATTGCTCATTAAACTGATCTACCCAGCGTTCAATAATTTCAGAACTGTTGGCTTCTATCATTCTTATGATGCTACGTAAGATTTTTGGTGGAATCTTTGAATTATTATTACAAAGAAGAGTGTGGCCGGAGCGTGTGATCCAGACTTTGGTAGCATTTGCGGAGGCTTTTCCTTCTGCAATATGAACGTGAACGGGCTCTAAGGGTATTCCTTCGTTTGACCAGAAGTAAACGATATAGGAGCCAATCCTAAAAATTTGAGGCATTCAATACGCCTCCTTCCTGGGCAAATTCCAGAATAAGATGAGCATTGTCACGAATCAGGCGCTTGAAATATTCCATTTCCTGATCAGAATATCCGTGAATGCTTTCCCATGTATAATCTGGAAGATAGCAGGTGGCATCATGAAAACCGTCTTTTTCATCCGGGGTTTCGATGTAAACTTTCACACGGCCATCCGGACGTACTTCGGAATGAGTAATTTCTGTATCATCGTTTAAGGTTAAATAGGGATACATCATTGTGGACACTTCCTTTCTACAATAGTATTGCACTTCAAAACTTTTCTATGACGGTCAGAACCGGCTCGAACATAATGGTATAGCCGTCCAGCAGCACATAAATCAAATACGTTTTTCATCCTCAGAGTCGACTTCGCTTAAATCAATAAAATCATCCAGCGACTCAGCACAACGTCGAAGATAATCATGACCGCCGTCAACAGAACAAGCACCGCAGGAGCAAGTCTTGAAATCATGTACAGAAATGGATTCAATAATATCTCCACATTTTTTACATTTGATTACATTTTTGATAATCATATAAATACTTCCTTTTCTACAATATTATTGCGATTTAAAACTTTTCTATAACGGTTAGAACTGGCTCAAACATAATGGTGTAGCCGTCTGGTTTATTTTACGCAAAGTTTTCGGATGAGCTGTTCAATTAGGTCAGCATTTAATAATTCTAACGTATATGATTTATTTGCTTGTTGAAGAACCAAGGTATCGTGGCTGGAAGTAATATTTGTTAATTTTTCTAAAGGTATTTCAAAGGCTTTTTGAGAATGCATAAACGCAATCCGTTGGTTTGTAATAGAAAGAGATCCTGTATACCGGGTTGTTACATCTTTATAAATTCTTTGACTACCAGATCCGCCACTTCGAAGATAAACTCCTTTTGCTACTCGTATTGAAGCACCCGAACTTCGTCCACTAGATCCAACAATTTTGTTCTGTGTGATGAGAAGTGCAACCATTTGTTCAAGATAGGCAGATTCGTTTTGCCTTAACACAATACTTGGAGATTGGATTACGCATTTAGGATAGTTTTCAAGGAGAGTGAGAAGAGTTTTACGCTGCTCATCCCGAATAACAACGGTTTCTTGGATTTTTTTATTGGATTTAATAATGGAATTAAGTAATACAAGTGCTATAAAGCCACATAGTAAAAGACCAAGAAGGTTATTACTTCCATCCGGTTTATTGAGCTGAGAGAGTCCAATTATACATATTAAGGAAAATATAAATACGCCAAATATTTTTAACGGTAAATACGGTTGCTTATCTTTCGCCAAAGATGTAGTAGCTTTAGATTTTCGTGTCTTGTATTTATAAAATAAGAAACACGGAACAAGCAGAGTAAGTAAAATAGCAATCCAGTCAATTGCGGAATAGTGAGCATAATTTTTAACCATTCCAAACAACAAAAATATTACCCATGCAGCCAAGCAAAAATATCCTAACATCCTAATATCCCTCCATTATTTCAATCGTAGATTAATTAATTCTTCTGGATACCCAGTACATTGACAAAACTGTTCTTTGGTACAATCTTCATACTGTAATAAAAGCTCATCTGATATCAGAAGATAAGCTGCGAACAGATTGGCGCGACGTTCTAGTTTTGAAACCAGAAGCAGCGTTTTGTTCCGAATGAAATAGCAATTCGCTTTTCGATCCAGAAGTGCGTGACCTAGCTCATGTGCCATTACTAAACGAAGCTCGTCTTTGTCCAATTGATTGCTCAGAAAGATATAACGATGATTCTTTAAAAACATATAGCAGCCTTCGTGGGTGCAATTTCCTATCTGGTAGAGCACTCCGAGTTGATCAGCAATCTCAAAGGGATCAGAGGTACCATATTTTCTTGTATAATACGCAACGAGTCGTTTGACCCGTGTCAGATCATTCATGTGCGCATCACCTACTTCTTATATCGTTTATTCGTATATTTTTCTTTGTTGATCAATTTTAATCGGCGTAGGGCGAGCTCCAATTCATCCTTGAAGAGGCTTGCTGCCTCTGGATCCAGATCTTCACCGTTGTAGCTTGCGGGACCATCTTCACCGGTGGAAAGTTTTTCCATAATTCGATCCAGATCTTTCGCGATGTCACGTTCGTCCTTCGAATTTAACCCTTGAGGTGTTTTCTCTTCCATTAAATCGGATCTATTACAATGAAATAAATCACACATGGCATCAACCTTATCCATTCGTGGAGACTTTATTCCATTACACCAATTATATACGGACGTTGTTCCGACCCCGAGCCGTTTGGCTAATTCAACCTGCGTTATTTCATATTTATTTAGATAGTAACGCAATCGTTTTGAAAATACTGCATTAAAATCTTGCTCTGGCATTCCATTCACTCCTTCTTAAATTGTTACTTTGATAATACACCAAAAGTAATAGCAATGCAACACTAAAAGTGAAAATATTTCACTAAAAGTGTTGACACACACTTAAAGTGATGATATACTAATGGCAGATTCGAAGAAGGGAGTGAGATCAGTTGGTCAAAGCTATACAGATTAGTTTAGCAGCGGCGAGAGTAAATGCAAGAATGACGCAGGAAGAGGTCGCAAAAAGGCTTAAAATTGGGAAAAAGACTATAGTAAACTGGGAAAAAGGGACATCTATTCCTTCATTTGCGGATGTGAATATGCTTTCTCAGATTTATGGAATTCCAGTTGATAATATTTTTTTACCCCAAAAATCCACTTAAAGTGATATCAATGAATTATCTGTTTGCAACAGAAGACGAGAAGGGAGCGTGAGAAGAATGGAATTATCGGAATGCATACGTCGGAAGTTAAAAAAGAATTGCCGATACAACGAGAAGTCATATCGGCTTTTGATCAGCGGTTTACTCGGTTGGAGCATATCATTATTGATGCTTACTATTCGATTACTGCAGTTTTATGTGTTTAATTAACCCTTTTAGCAAGATCACCAATTTGAGGATTATCGAAAGGACGCTGGTTTTCATTGGAATCCGTTGTCTCAATGTATTCTGAGAAAGGAATCATTGGATTACGGCGAATGGTTTTGATAGGAGACTTGTCATAAATACATGACTCAATGGTACTGATTTTAGGTTGTACATGAGTGATTATCCCAGTCCCTTTAACAAGTTCAAGGAAACCTAAGGATTCTTTTGTGTCAGGATCAAAGATTTCTTCATTGCTTACTTCATAAATAAGATATTTTTGGCCTTCTGTGGCACCGTCATCAGATCCAATGTTAAGAACAAGTTTGTAATCATCAATTACATTCACAACTTTAATGGTCGTTTTCATAATTTACCTCCAGGTTTAAATTCGTTATGGTTTCAGCTGTTTCGATAGTTATAGTGGGTTTAATTATTATGGAACTCAAATGATTGGAAATGCGAGAAAAGTGATCCTCTTTCTTTTCATCGTTTGAGAATAAGATGATTTGGGCTAGGCCATTGTTGGTAATAGTCTCGACATATCCATAAGTTATTAGTTCCTCATATCCATCAATATTCTCGAAAAATGAAACAACTGAATGATGACTTAAAAATGGACACGGTTTACAGAGGCAACGATTATTAGTACATTTAACGATTTCAATAGTGTATGTAAGAGCAACTTGCCGCAAATCGTTATACAGTTTGTAGGAAAGCCAGGCGAAGAGAAAGGCTAGAAAAACCACAATGATAAATGCAATATATGGAACACTATCGTGAGGGTTGAAGTAATACATTGCAAAGGCTGGAAGTAATGCTAAAGCAAAAGAAACATAATTGCTCCAGTCACAAAAATATTTTTTCATGAAATCACCACCGTTTCTTATTGGTAAGTGTAAAAAGTATAACATACATAAAACAAAAATACCAGTGTATGGGATAGATGGGGGTGCCTATTAAGAAGCTGTTGGAGTAGAAAGGGGTGAGAGAGGTGTGGATATCCAGAAAGAAGTGGTCTAGCTTGGTAAAAAGAGTGGCTGCTCTTGAAAAAAAGAATGAAGAGCAACCAGAAAAAATTGCATTAGCAATAACGATGCAATCGAATGAAGAAATGTCAAAAACTAATCGTCCTCATCATCCTTGGTAGTTCGAAAACCAATACGGCGAGCAGGTTTTGCTTTGTCTTCACGTTCCACGGATGTAATGAGAAAGTTGAGCTGACTAACGTGTTGGATAAGTTGAGCTTTTTTTCCATTAACAAAGCCATAAAAATAGAGCATATCAGGATTCTGATAGCCAACGGATGTGACAATCATAACAGTAGAAGTACCAAAAGAAGCAAGACGTAAGGCAACTTCATGATCATTGTCAAGGGTAGATTCAAACTCTGCAATTTCTTCCATGATTTTTTCGTATTTCCAATCTGCGAGAGAGTTAATTACGAAATTTCAAAGAGAGGATATCGTCCATAAAATATCTCCTTTCTTCTGTACTCGGCTCTGGCGGGAGCCTATGAGGATAGTATAGGGCGGAGAAAACGGAAAGGCAATAAGAAGTTGATTACTTAGGAGTACCCATTGAGAAGCTGTTAGAGTAGGAGGTGTTTACATGGAAAAACGATATCTTTCACCAGAAGATGCAGCTCCGTTTCTGGGGCTGTCGGCAGCGGCCGTAAGAAAGTACATGCGTAATGGAAGCATGGACCTGGGAATGGTATTAAGTCCTCAAAAGACGGGGACTAAGACCTGGCGGTACAAGATCTATCCGGAGAAGTTAAAGCAGATTACCGGATCCAGTGTGCCAGGATATGAATAAAGCTTGGAAAGGAGAGAAAAACAATGGCAAAGATCAAGAACTATGACGGCCAGACAGACATGGAGCTGTCCTATGTGGCAGTGCAGGCAACCAGGCCTAAGAAGAAACCAGTGGACTGGGTAGGTATCACAGAGACATTTATAGCCGGTGGCATGTGGGTGATAGTCTGCATGATGCTTGGGGCTGCACTTGCGGTCCAGATGCTGTGATGGCTGTGCGGGAAGACCAGTGCGGTACCTGCATCAGGAAGAACCGGTGTATGGAGAGAAGCCGCTTACAGGCATGCAGAGGCTACATAAAAAAGGACCCAGGCAGCGGCAACTGCGGAAGGTCCGGTAAGAAAAATAAATCACACCCTCATTATACGGAGGGAGAAGGAGAAATGCAAGATGGCAATGAAAATTAACAAGCTTGAGATTGAGAACGTCAAGCGTGTAAAGGCAGTAAAGATCGAACCGACAGCAAATGGGCTTACGATCATTGGTGGAAACAACAACCAGGGCAAGACCTCTGTCCTGGATGCAATCGCCTGGGCTTTAGGCGGGGACAAATACCGTCCGTCCCAGGCTCAGAGGGAAGGCTCCGTGATCCCGCCAAACCTTCATATAGTCATGAGCAATGGTCTGGTAGTGGAACGCAAGGGTAAGAACAGCACGTTAAAGGTAACAGATCTACAGGGACAGAAGGCCGGGCAGCAGCTTTTGAATGAGTTTGTGGAACAGCTGGCACTGGATCTTCCGAAATTTATGGGGGCTTCTGACAAGGAAAAGGCAGGTATCCTGTTAAACATCATCGGTGTGGGAGACCAGCTGGCCCAGTTGGAAAAGGAAGAAAAGGAACTTTACAGTGAGCGTACCTATGTGGGGCGCACGGCAGACCAGAAAGAGAAGTATGCAAAAGAACAGCCTTATTATCCGGATGTCCCGACAGTCCCAGTCTCAGCAGCGGAACTGATCCGCAAACAGCAGGAGATCCTGGCACAGAATGGGGAAAACCAGAGAAAGCGTGAAAGACGCCACCAGCTGGAGCAGGAGATGCAGCGTGTCACGGATCAGATCCAGGAGCTTTTAAGGAAGCAGGCAGAGCTGGAAGCGGATCTTAAGATCGCCCGGTCGACCAGTGAGAACCTGCAGGATGAGTCTACCGCAGAACTGGAACGAAACATTGCAGAAGTGGAAGAGACCAACCGGAAAGTACGGGCCAACCTGGACAAAGACAAGGCAGAAGAAGATGCCAGGGGATACCGGGAACAGTACAATGCACTGACCGGAAAGATCCAGGAGGTACGGGATAAAAAGCTGGAACTGTTAAAGAAAGCAGATCTGCCGCTTCCAGGACTGACGGTTGAGGATGGGGAACTGGTCTACAATGGTCAGAAATGGGACAACATGTCCGGATCCGAACAGCTTAAGGTATCTACCGCGATCGTACGCCGGTTAAATCCGAACTGTGGCTTTGTGCTCATGGACAAACTGGAACAGATGGACCTGCATACCCTGCAGGAGTTTGGAAAGTGGCTGGAGGCAGAAGGACTCCAGGCGATCGCTACCAGGGTATCTACGGGGGACGAGTGCAGCATTATCATCGAAGACGGGTATGTGGTAGGACAGCCGCACACCGAAGAAAAGAAAGAATGGAAAGCAGGTGTTTTTTAAATGGAGATCATCAGAGGAAAACAGCCGGGAGCAAAGAAGACCGTGATCTACGGTCCGGAAGGGATCGGGAAGTCTACACTGGCTTCCTGCTTCCCGGATCCGCTGTTCATTGATACAGAAGGTTCCACCAGGGATATGGATATCGCGCGTACCAAAGAGCCAAGCAGCTGGATGATGCTCATGGAGCAGGTCATGTATGTAAAGAACCATCCGGATATCTGCAAGACCCTAGTCATTGATACGGCGGACTGGGCTGAGATGCTCTGCATTTCCCAGATATGTGATAAGAACCACAAGAGCAGCATTGAGGAGTTTGGTTATGGAAAGGGCTATACCTATGTACAGGAGGAATTTGGGCGTCTTTTAAATCTTCTTACGGAAGTGATCAAAGCAGGCGTGAATGTAGTCTTTACAGCCCATGCAAAGATGCGGAAGTTTGAGCAGCCGGATGAACTGGGAGCGTACGACCGCTGGGAGATGAAGCTGAGTAAGGGCGTGGCTCCCATGGTGAAGGAATGGGCCGACATGGTTCTGTTTGCGAACTATAAGACCATGGTAGTAAATGTAGATGGCCAGGGAGCCCAGAAAGGGAAGAACAAAGCACAGGGTGGAAAACGTGTTATGTATACGACCCATCACAGTTGTTGGGATGCAAAGAACCGCTACAATCTGCCGGATGAAGTGCCGTTTACATATGAGAGCATCCGGCAGATCCTGGAACCGGGAACAGCCCCGGCAGAGGAGAGGCAGGAGGTAAAACAGCCAGGCCCTGTACAGGAGACACAGCCAGCACCACCTGTCAGACCGGTAGAAACGGTAAAACATCCGGAGACAGCCAGTAGTAACAAGGGCAATGAAAAACCTGCAGAAGAAAAGAAAGGCATTGCGCCTGTGGAGGGCAGCAAAGGGGATGTAAAGCCGGATGGAAGATCGGCACTGGATCCACGTCTCCCAAAGAGACTGCGGGACCTGATGATCGCCAATGATGTGTGCGAATGGGATATACAGAACGTATGTGAAGCCAAGGGATATGTACCGGTGGATACGCCCCTTTACATGTATGAAGAGGTCAATCCGGGCTTTGTGGACGGCGTTCTGGTAGGTGCCTGGGACCAGGTGTATGCGGCGATCAGGGAAATGAAAGAAAAGGATTCTTTAGTATTTAATTAATGAGGAGGATGAAAGAAATGGCAGATTTAGGAAAAGAGATCGGCTGGGATGATGCAATCGAGAATGAAGGGACTGAGCCCCTTCCGGAAGGGACTTATGAATTTACAGTGGCATCCATGGAACGCGCCCATTTCGGAGGAAGCGAGAAGATGGCGCCGTGTAACGTGGCAAACCTGGATCTTCTGATCAAGGATAAGGACGGCAAGGAACACCATGTATTTGACAGCCTGTACCTGAACTCAAAGGCAGAGTGGAGACTGAGCCAGTTCTTCTTATGCATTGGACAGAAGAAAAAAGGGGAAGCACTGCGGCCTAACTGGAATGAAGTGCCATGCTCTACCGGCAAGGTGGAAGTCATGATCAATGAATATGTGGACAAGAATGGCAATAAGCGCAGGAATAACCGTGTCAGTCGTTATCTGGAGTATGAACCAAAGCAGTTTAAGGCGGGTGTGTTCTAAATGGAATTAAGACCGTATCAGTCTGAGGCAAAGGCAGCCGTGTTTACACAGTGGGACAAGGGAGCACGAAAGACCCTTGTAGTGCTGCCAACAGGCTGCGGAAAGACGATTGTTTTTGCGAAGGTAGCGGAAGAATGTGTGCGCCAGGGGAACCGTGTGTTGATCCTGGCACACAGGGGAGAACTGTTGGAGCAGGCGGCAGATAAGATCAAAAAAAGCACGAACCTGGGATGTGCAACGGAAAAAGCAGAGCAGTCTTGCCTTGGGAGCTGGTTCCGGATCACGGTAGGCTCTGTACAGTCCATGCAGCGGGAAAAACGTCTGTCGCAGTTTTCGGATGATTATTTCAATGTGATCATCATCGATGAGGCCCATCACTGCATTTCAGACGGATACCAGAAGGTGCTGCAGCATTTCCCCGATGCAAAAGTGCTGGGAGTGACGGCAACGCCTGACCGTGGCGATATGCGTAATCTGGGAGAATTTTTTGAGAGTCTGGCTTATGAATATACCCTTCCGAAAGCGATCCGGGAGGGTTATCTATCCCCGATCAAGGCCATGACGATCCCGCTGCAGCTGGATCTGTCTGGGGTATCCATCCAGTCCGGTGATTTTAAAGCCGGTGACATTGCAACAGCCCTGGATCCGTATCTGCACCAGATCGCGGACGAGATGATGAAATACTGTAGGGACCGAAAGACGGTCGTGTTCCTTCCACTGGTAAAGACCAGCCAGAAGTTCAAAGAGATCCTGAATGAAAAGGGATTTAAAGCTGCGGAAGTCAATGGTGAGAGCAAAGACCGCGCAGAAGTCCTGGAAGCCTTTGATAAAGGAGAATACAACGTCCTGTGCAATTCCATGCTGCTGACGGAAGGCTGGGACTGCCCGTCCGTTGACTGTGTGATCGTGCTGCGTCCAACAAAGGTGCGCAGTCTTTACAGCCAGATGGTAGGACGCGGGACCAGACTGTGCGAAGGAAAGAGCCATCTATTGCTCTTGGATTTCCTCTGGCATACAGAACGCCATGAGCTCTGCCATCCGGCGGACCTGATTTGTGAGAAGAAGGAAGTAGCCCGGAAGATGACGGAGAATCTGGAAGAAACAGCCGGATGCCCTATGGATCTGGAAGAGGCTGAGAGAAAAGCGTCGGAAGATGTGATCGCAGAAAGGGAAGAATCCCTGGCAAAACAGCTCCAGGAGATGCGTACCAGAAAAAAGAAACTAGTGGATCCATTACAGTTTGAGATGAGCATACAGGCGGAAGACCTGTCCGGTTATGTCCCGGCTTTTGGCTGGGAAATGGCACCGCCTTCTGATAAACAGAAACAGGAGCTGGAAAAGAGAGGGATCCTTCCGGATGAGATAGATAATGCAGGAAAGGCAAACCTGATCCTGGACCGCCTGCATAAGCGGCAGGAGGAAGGCCTTACCACACCGAAACAGATCCGGTGCCTGGAAAAATATGGCTTCCAGCATGTAGGGACATGGACGTTTGAGGCAGGAAAGAACATGATCGACCGGATCGCTGCGAGCGGCTGGAGAGGAGCCCCAAGAGGTGTGGACCCAAGAAATTATGTACCTGAAAATTAAGGAGTAAGCAGGAAATGGAAAGAAGCCAGTATGACCTGTTGGAGGTCTTAGATCATATAGAGCCGGCTGAACTGGATTACCAGCAGTGGCTGAATATCGGCATGGCCCTGGACCTGGAAGGATATAGCGTGGATGTGTGGGACAACTGGAGCCGGAGAGATCCCGGCAGGTATCATCCTGGGGAATGCCAGAAAAAATGGAAGGGATTTAAGGGAAATGGCTCCCCCGTGACCGGTGGGACGATCGTCCAGTATGCCAGGGAACAGGGGTGGACACCGCCCTATGATCCGGGGCATGCCCTGGGCTGGGAAGATACCATTTCCAGTGAGGAAGGAGTGTTCATTGACCGGAACTGGGTAGAGGGAAAAGAGGTACGGGAACCGGCCCGATTTGACCCCGCCAAGGAACTGATCCGGTATCTGGAGACACTGTTTGAAGCAGGGGAGAATGTAGGCTATGTGGTAAAGAGCTGGCAGAAGGATGATAAATGGCTCCCAGCAGATAAGGGGTCTTTTGACCGTACTGCAGGACAGCTGATAGAAGCACTTTCTGCCTGTGGCGGTGATATCGGCAGTGTCCTGGGGGATTATGATCCTCAGGCTGGTGCCTGGATCCGTTTTAACCCGCTGGATGGAAAGGGAGTAAGGAACGACAACGTGACAGACTTCCGTTATGCCCTGGTAGAGTCAGACAGCATGGAGATCGACAAGCAGCATGCGCTGATCCGGGAACTGGAACTTCCTGTGGCATGCCTGGTCCATTCCGGAAAGAAGAGCCTCCATGCCATTGTAAAAGTAGATGCCGCAGACTATGGGGAATACCGCAAGCGTGTGGACTATCTCTATGATATCTGCCGCAAGAACGGTCTGGAGATCGACCAGCAGAACCGGAACCCGTCCAGACTGTCCCGTATGCCAGGTGTGCTGCGTGGAGAGAATAAGCAGTTCCTGATCGACACCAACATCGGAAAGGAAAGCTGGGCTGAATGGAAGGAATGGATCGAGTCAGTCAATGATGACCTGCCGGATCCGGAAAGCCTGGAAGATGTATGGGACAACCTGCCGGAACTGGCCCCGTGTCTGATCGAAGGGGTGCTGCGCCAGGGACATAAGATGCTGATCGCAGGGCCCTCTAAGGCGGGTAAATCCTTTTTACAGATAGAAATGTGCATTGCCATTGCAGAAGGCCGTAAATGGCTGTCCTGGCAGTGCTCACAGGGGCGTGTGATGTATGTGAACCTGGAACTGGACAGAGCAAGCTGCCTGCACCGTTTCAGGGATGTTTACCAGGCGATGGGGATCCGTCCGGAACACCTGGATAACATTGATATATGGAATTTAAGAGGCAAGTCCCGGCCTATGGATAAACTGGCGCCCATGCTCATCCGCAGGGCTTCCAAGAAGAATTATATAGCCATCATCATCGATCCGATCTATAAGGTCATCACAGGCGATGAGAACAGTGCGGACCAGATGTCCAATTTCTGTAATCAGTTCGATAAGGTCTGCACGGAACTGGGCGTGGCCGTGATCTACTGCCACCACCATTCAAAAGGCAGCCAGGGCAGCAAGAAGTCCATGGACCGTGCATCCGGTTCCGGTGTATTTGCACGTGATCCGGATGCAATGCTGGATATGATCGAGCTGGAACTGTCCGAAGATGCCCTGAAACAGGAAGAGAATAAGGCTGTATGTGAAGCATGCAAACAGTACCTGGATTCCCATTTTAAATGGGATGACGACCTGTCCCAGGATGATCTTTGCAGCAGTTACCAGATGCTCAATTACTGCGAAAACAAGCTGGATGTGTGGCAATGGGCAAACCTTCAGAAGATGGTGGAAGTAGCCAGGATAAGGGCAAGGAGCGTTACAGCGTGGCGTATTGAAGGCACTTTAAGAGAGTTTCCGAAGTTTCCGGCAGTCAATGCGTGGTTCAATTATCCAGTCCATACCATTGATCAGGTAGGGATATTGAGTGATATTGAGCCAGAGACGGAGAAACCGCTTTGGCAAAAGGCAGCGGAAAAGAGAAAAGAACTGGCTCAAAAAGCGAAGGAAAAAAAGCTCAGTTCCTTTGAAGTAGAGTTTGCCAACATTGAATTTGAGGGCCGTGAGGTGCCTGCCCAGGAGCTTGCAGATAAACTTGATACATCATCAAGGACACTGCTTTCATGGTTAGGGGACAGCAATAAAAGGAAGAAAGATCTGGCAGATCATTATGAAAAATATCAGGGGGCTGATGGCAAAATGTACATCAGGAGAAAGGAAAAACAGGGTGCGCCAGACCAGAAAAACGGCGCAGTCTAGTGCAGTCATGCGCAGGTGCGCTGAACCAGAAATTTACGGTCTGGCGCACGGTGCGCATGACCTGGGTCTGGTGCAGTCCCGCGCAGTGCGCCAAAAGGGGTGCGCCGGACCTATACTTACGTATAGTGGTGTAGCGCACCCCTCTATGCGGGGGTAGGTAGTCGTGCGGAAGCTGTCGCACAACGACCACCCACCCCACAGACACAGAGGGCACCAAACCTAGAGCAGGGGGAAATGAAAAGGAGAAAATAAGATGAGCGCATTGGATTATAAATTTTTAGAGTGTGTAAAGCATATGCCTCCGCTTGGACACGCAAAAGATAAAGCAGGATTTGATATTCGAAACAGTGATGTGGCTAAATGGATCATTCAACAGCCGGAAGTTATGCAGAAGATTTTTGATATGGCAAACCGACATGGTTTTATAAAATACAATCCGGAAACCAAGACTTGGCAAGGAGTTGATTGTGGTGATTGAATTTTTTATGGCAATGGTGCCACCGACAGTGACACACCAGGAGAAGCAGGTGCATGTGGTAAAAGGCAAGCCTGTTTTTTATGAACCGGCAGATCTGAAAGCTGCCAGACAGAAGCTGATGGGACATCTGGCAGGACACAGACCGGAACAGCCATTTGAACAGGGAGTACGTTTGATGGTCAAGTGGTGCTTCCCTAAGGGGAAACATGCAGATGGTGAATACCGGATCACAAAGCCAGATACAGACAATCTCCAGAAGCTTTTAAAAGACTGCATGACAGCTTGCGGATTTTGGAAAGTTGATGCCCTGGTAGCTGCAGAGATGGCAGGGAAGTTCTGGGCAGAGATCCCAGGGATCTACGTGAGGATAGAGGAGATATGACACTGGATGATGTGGCGATCCTTTCAGACCAGCAGGTCAAAGGAATTTATTACGACGTATACAATGGCTTCTGGAAACGCTACAGCAAGGCAGTCCCATCCTGGCAGTCAGAGGAATGGGATGGGATCGTAAGGCAGGCCCGTTTCCTGATGGAACGATATCATTCCTGTCCGCTGATAGTCCACCAGATACAGGATCTGTTGGATCAGCTGGAAGCCAGGAGTAGGAAAGGGGAAAAATGAATAATACCAAGAAGATATCCGTCCCGGTCTGCTGCATCTGCCAGAATGTAATCAATGGAGATGCCGAGTGGATCAGGACAAAGAGAGGGACGGTATTGTACATGCATAGAGAGTGTGTGAGAAAGGGGAAAGAAAATGAAAAGATTAACAGAAAAGGATGACCTGGGTAACTGGTGTCTGAAGGGGGTCAGGTGGGAACAGCTTAGAGCTGGCCATGTGATTACTTTAGACGTGGCAGAAAAGCTATATGGTGCGCTGTGTAAGCTTAGGGACTATGAAGATACAGGCGTATACCCGGATGCTGTAGAGACGTTGATGGAAAAATATGCAGAGGCGGCAGCACTTCTGACGGTTCCAATGCATAGCTGGATCTCGGTGGAAGAGAGACTGCCAGAGAGTGAAGACTATGTGCTGATGTCATTTGACAATATCACTTTTCCGGCGGTAGGTCATTATGAAGCAGATGATGGCGGCGGTGCTTGGTATTTTGGAGATGACAACGGAGGAGATAGCTGCGTTAGTATTGGCGTATTTGTCAATGCTTGGATGCCACTTCCGGAGCCATACAGGGCAGAGGTGGAAGCCAAGCCTGACGCAAGTGCCGGCTGGAAAGGTCATTACATGGGGCGGTTTGAGAAAGTTGAATAAAGAAATTGACTTTTGAGTTGATTTTTTAGTTGTCAGTTGAGTTATTGGTAGGAAATTAAATTAAGATCAGGAGAAAGGTCAATGGATAGGACATTAAAGGCAGTATATATTTGGATAGTGCTGGCCCTGGTCTGGAGGGGATTAGAGCTGTTACTGTACGGCGAAATCCAGCCGAGGACAGTAGATGATATTATGTGGTTTCTGTTTTTGCCATTTATTTATATGGCGGTAAATTAAGATTTAGGAGAAATTATAGGACGAAAATATCCAAATTTAAAAGATCGCTTATACGCAGCGTATAATCTTATTCGATACGGAAAAGGGAAAATACGCTGTATGACATGCGGAAAGTGTGGAAGCATCATTATAAAATCTATTAGTGAGAAACCGGCTGAAATAGAATGGATTGATGAAATACATCAGGTAGATCAGATGTGGATAGATCTAGTGAAATGCCGAAAGTGTGGCGCTGTTTGCAAAGAAATTCAAATGTGGAATTTTGAGGGCGATGTATATAAAGTAGATCCATATATTGATGCTGATAAAACAGAAAACTGAAATTTAAAGGAGGTAGCCTATGAATAACAAACATGTAAAGCAGTACATCATCCAGAATATAAGTCACATAGAAGACAGCCTGTTCCTTCGCCAGATCTACACGCTGGTAAAGCTGTACTTGGAAAGAAAAGACCGGAAGCATACCGGTAAAGCTGCGTAATGTGGAAACGAGCAAATCCCAACGTGGAGTATGTGATAGCTGCCATGCGCAAGAAGGGAGAGGACATAAAGAATGGGATTAGTAAAGTCAGATGCCCAGAGAAAGGCAAACCAGTTACAGAGAAAAGCAGCCATAGCGGCAGCTGATGAGGAAATCATAAAGGGACCCAGGCCAGCGACATGGTCAGCCAGGATGCCAGCTTATGCGGGGACAAGCCTCTGCCCGGATCCGGAGCTGCGAGGAGGCAGAAAATGATGATTATGAGCGCAAAAGCAATCGTGGCAATTGGAGGCATAGCATATTGGCTTTGTTACGGTATGTTCAAAATAAAGCGTGGAAATATTGAAATGCACGAATTTGTTCTTGTTTGGGTGTTTTTAATATTATACCTGACTAGGGATTTGTTTAGATAAAAGCGTAGAATGGGAGGTGATACCGTTGGACAAGCAGATATTGGTGCAGTACATAGATGCATGCGTTCAGGTGGAAGATACCAAAAGGGAGATCCTGAAGCTTAAGAAAGCCAGGAAGAGGATTGAGCAGGATGCAGTGAAAGGGTCTTCACATGAGTTCCCTTACACACCACAGACGTTTCATATCGAAGGTCTGGCATATCCTGTAGTAAAGGATCCAGATGAGCTGGACCGGCTGGAAGAGATCCTGAAAGAGCGGTTGCAGACTGCGGAACGGATCAAACATGATGTGGAAGCATGGCTGAATACGATTCCGCAGAGAATGCAGCGCATTATCAGGTATAAGATCTTTGAGGAGCTTACCTGGAGTGAAGTGGCGGTGAGAATGGGGAGAAAAGCTACAGCAGACGGTGTGAGAATGGAATACATCAGATTTATGGAAGAAAAATAAAATTTGTTCGTATTGTTCGCACTGTTCGTTTTCAAAATGTTATAGTGTACCATGAAGCCAAAGGCATACGGCCGGCGGCTTACGTTAAACCCCACCAGGCAGCAGGCGAAAGCTTGTTGCCTCCCCCTTGGAACGTAGCTCAGTTGGGAGAGCAATGGCTTGTGTCCTAAGCGAAGGTTCGAATCCTTCCGTTCCGATGATTTTTGTTGCTATCAGTATTTACTTCTCCTTTTTGAAAGCGCCTGTCGTGAGATAGGTGCTTTTCTTTTGGTATATTTAGGAGTATGATGAAAAAAAGGAGGGGTTATATGATAAAAATTAGCCATAAAAAGCAGAAAAATGATGGGTATAATTGGAAATGTGGAGCAGCTTGTTTAGAAATGATTTTTGAATATTTTAAGATCGTTCGTACACAAGATGATATTTGGAACGAAATTAAATCTATGCGTCCAGGTTCGTTAACTCAGTTTTATGCATGTACACATGATGTTATAAGATATGCTATAAAAAATGGACTTTGTGCAACGGGATACAAAGCAAAAGAAAGCACATGCAGAAATATTTTGGAAGAACTTGATAAAGAACAAGTTCCTGCTATTTTGTTAGTAAAAGAACAAAAAACTAGTCAATCCCATTTTATTGTTTATATTGGAATAAAAAATAAATTGTATTATTATTGTGATCCTAATTCGTCTAAGGATTTCAATTATATGAAACAAGTAGACTTGGAAAAAAGTTGGTCTCCAGATCAACAGTTTGGTATTCCGGGATATGTTCTAATAGTATTTGATAAGAAAGTGGATTCGATAATTCAATGTGCAAATTGTGGAAGTACAGTACAAATTGTACAAGGTATTTTACAAGATCAGATGGAAGGTGTTATATGTCCATACTGCGGTCGGGCGGCTATTCTTTATAATTAAAATTAAAAATAGTTTATTTACTTTTTATACTGAAAAACAAACACGAATGAGAGGTGGTGGTGCATGGCCAGAGCGCCGGATGCCAGAATGGAACAGGCCAGAGATCTGTTCCTGGAAGGTAAGAAACTGATTGAAATTTCAGATCTTCTGAAAATCCCGGAGGGGACAATCCGAAGCTGGAAGAATAGATATGACTGGGATAATGCAACGTTGCAAAAGAAGAAACGCAACGTTGCGAAAAAGAAAGGCGGCCAGCCAGGAAATAAGAACGCTGCCGGAAACAGGGGCGGCTCTGCTCCGGGAAAAAATAAGAATGCAGTTACTACGGGAGAGTTTGAGACTCTCCTTTTTGATTGCCTGGATCTGGAAGAGCAGCGTCTGGTGCAGGCAGTACCAGAGGACAAGCAGACACTCCTTATGCAGGAGATACAGCTTCTGACTGTCAGAGAGCGCCGGATGCTTAAGCGGATCGAGTTGCTGCGCAACGCAGCAGATGAAGAGAATAAGAGTGTTGTCGGTGAGACTGGCATGACTGTGGTAGGACACAAGAAAGGTCTTGAAAAGGACAAGGAAACAGACCTTTTGGAATACCGCGGGAAGCTGGGGCAGCTCCAGAACCTTGAGGATGCACTGACCCGTGTCCAGACCAGGAAACAGGCCGCCATTGACGCGTTGCACCGGTATGGTGTGGATGATGCACGCTTGGAAATCGAAACAAAGCGGTTAGAAATGGCAGCAAGGAAGCTGGGTGATCTGGACGAGGAAGAGCCGGAAGATGACGGTTTTCTGGAAGCATTGGACAGTTCCGCGACAGACGATTGGGAAAATGATGAAAGCTTAAAGGAGGGCGCAGAGAATGAAGAAACGACGTCCAATATTTAAGTTTCAAAAGTTTTCCAGGAAGCAACGCCAGATTTTTACATGGTGGCTGCCGAACAGTCCAGTGCGAGAGGCAGGAGGCATAATTGCAGATGGAGCGATCCGTTCTGGAAAGACAGTCAGCATGAGCCTGTCTTATACAATGTGGAGCATGGCAAATTATGACGGACAGAATTTCATCATGGCAGGAAAGACGATCAGCTCTTTTAAGCGTAACGTGCTGCAGAACCTGAAACTGATGCTCACCAGCCGGGGATATCACTGGATCTATCATATTTCTGGAGACTTTCCCAACATGCTGGAAGTCAGCAGAAATGGCAGGACCAATTATTTTTACATATTTGGTGGCAAGGATGAAGGTTCCCAGGATCTGGTGCAAGGTATTACGGCAGCAGGTGCCTTTTTTGATGAAGTTGCGTTGATGCCGGAAAGTTTTGTAAACCAGGCAACGGCCAGATGCTCCGTGGAAGGTGCGACCTGGTGGTTTAACTGTAACCCGGCCGGTCCAATGCACTGGTTTAAGCTGGAATGGATCGATAAGCGTATTAAGAAGCGGCTGCTGTATCTGCACTTTACAATGGATGATAACCTGAGCCTTTCTGAAAAGGTGAAAGAAAAGTACAGGGCAATGTATGCAGGTGTCTTTTATCTACGCTATATCAAAGGCCTGTGGGCTGTAGCGGAAGGCCTGATCTACACTATGCTCACAGATGATAACCTGTATACTGATCAGGAACGTCCGGTTGCTTTAAAGAACACAGCTATGAAGGCCATTACAGTAGATTATGGTACGACGAACCCGTGTGTATTTCTGGAGGTATGGGATGATGGACAGACTATATGGATTGACCAGGAATATCGGTGGGACAGCCGTTCTGAGGAAGCAAGGCGCAGTGCAAATCCGCAAAGGACGGATGCCCAGTATGCAGATGATATGACAGAATTTATGGGAATGGAACCACAGAATCAATGTATGGTTGTTGTGGACCCATCAGCAGCATCATTTATTACGGAGTTACGCAGCCGTGGCCTGTATGTAAAACCGGCCAATAATGAGGTGGCAGACGGTATCCGTGTGGTTGGTTCTCTCCTGGCTAAGAGAAATATCCGGATCAATAAAGATAACTGCAAGGGCCTGATCAGTGAGATGCAGTCTTACGTATGGGATGATAAGGCAGCTGAACGCGGAGAAGAAAAGCCGGTTAAACAAAAAGATCACGGACCGGATGCTTTAAGATATTATTGCTATACGGTCCTGCCAAAGTGGCGGATCGGAGCATAGGAGGAAGTTAAATGTCAAAGAAAAAGACGTCACGCCAGACACGGACGGCTACAAAACAGAATATGAACCAAAGGGCGCCCGTCACAACGATGGACGCTTTTTCTAATCCTGCTGCAAGGATAGGTTTGGGGACCATGGATCTTTTACAGGCAACAGAGTATCCCATGACCCGTATGACACAGAATTATCAGTTACTTACAAGCCTTTATCGGGAAAACTGGATCATACAGAACATCATAGCGACCATTCCAAATGATATGATCCGCAAATGGTATGACTTAAAGACTAGCATTGCGCCTCAATATTTAAAAGAAATGGTGCAGCTGGAACGTAAGACTCAGATACGAAAGAAACTGTTGCTTGGAATGTACTGGGGACGTCTTTATGGTGGGGCTGCCGGTGTGATCCTGATCAAAGGACAGAATGATCTGAGCATGCCGCTGGACATGGATACTGTGATGCCAGGAAGCTTCCTGGGACTGCATATCCTAGACCGATGGAATGGCATTTATCCAGAGGGTGAACTGGTCACAGATGCAGAAGATCCAGACTTTAGTCTGCCTGCTTATTATACGATCCGTAATGATGAAACAGGAACAATGGTAGCCAGGGTGCATCACAGCCGTGTGATCCGCTTTATCGGTCGTGAGTTGCCGTGGATGGAAATGGTAACAGAGCAGTATTGGGGCGAGTCGGAGATAGAGGCAATCTATGATGAGCTGGTCCGTCGTGATAATGTGGCTGGAAACATTGCGGCACTGACTTTCAGAGCGAATATCAATTATCAGGAAACAGACGGTCTGGATCAGCTGCTTGGTGCTTCTAATACAGAAATCCAGAGACGGTTCTGGAATACCATGGCGGCTCAATCCATGATGGAAAGCAACTTCGGAACCAGACTTATCAATAAAGGAGATGCAATCCACAACACGCAGTACACATTCACAGGACTTCCGGATGTGTATGACCGTGTAATGATGGATGTGGCGGGAGCAGCCAGAACACCCGTGACAAAGCTGTTTGGACGTTCACCGGCCGGTCTTAACGCTACCGGTGAGGCGGATCTGCAGAACTATTACGATTACATTGACGGACTACGTGAGACAGAACTTAGAGGCATCATTGAACGGTTGCTTCCTGTCATGGCTTTGTCGGCCTGGGGAAAGATGCCGGATGATATGGATATTGACTTCTCACCAATGCAAACACCGGATGCAAAGGACATAGCAGATATTACAGAGAGAAAGAGCAACGCGATCCTTGCAGTTTATCAGAATGACCTGGTTGATGCTGCTACGGCCCTGCAGGAACTTCAGGGACTGGCTGATGAGACTGGGCTTTACAGTAAGATCACAGATGAGGCGGTGGAAGCAGGAAAAGGAAAGCTGTATTCACAGTCCCGCAGTATGCAGGACCCTCTGGCAGGCTTTTCTTTCCCGGATAGTTCCGGAGAGGACGGGATAAGTAATGACGATGAAGATACGACCACCGGCGACTTCTGATATCACGGCATTCTTGCGGCGTTTGTTTCTTCGCACAGAAAAAGAGTTGATACAGGAAATCAAAAAGAAACGTAACAGGGAGCAGGTGGAATATGCAGAGGTTGCAGAACTTGAAAGAGTGCAGGGCATCCTGCAGAACATGGTAGATGCTTCCTGGAGCTATGTTCCGGCTATGATCGAGAAGATATTCTATCATTCTGATAAAGATGCTGCAGGTTATTCCAATGCGCGCAGCCTGGCAAGTCCAAGATCTGTAACACAGCTGGCTATCATGGAACAGCTGAGTAATAACCTGCAGGGCCAGATCGTTGAAATGGCCGGTACTGCCAAGAAAAGCGTGGAAACAGTTTTTACGATCGCAAGGCTGGAAGATGATCCATACAGGAAACTTGCTCTTGAGCAGGTGCTCCGGGAAGAGGCAGCGGGAAAACCCTGGATCAAAAGCAGCCAGGATCTGGTCAAGGATATGGAAGCCAATGGTATTACTGGTTTTACTGATAAAGCAGGTCGTAAATGGAGCATGCAGTCTTATGGAAACATGGCAGTACGGACAACTGCTCGCCAGGCAGAAGTCGCAGCACTTTTATCGGCAGATGATTATGATCTATGGCAGATCGTAAAGATTGGAAGCACCTGTCCGGTGTGCGCGCCTCTGGAAGGGCGTATTTATTCTAAAAGTGGAATGAATCCGGATTATCCACCGTTATCCATTGCTTTTGGGAAAATAGATACAAATGGCCCGAATGACCTTACAAATACCTATCTGAATATCCACCCAAATTGTCTTCATAGTCTAGTCAAATATACCACAATCGGTAAGAGCGCAGAGCGGATCCAGAAGGATAAGGATTTTTCCAGTATTGAAAAGAACCCTCTGAACCGGGATCCAAGGACTAAGAAACAGATTGCAGCTTATCAAGAGAAACAGAGGAACAGGCAGCAGCTGTATAGAGACATAAAGCAGCATAAAGAGTACAGAACTGCTTTAGGAAAAGATGTTCCTAAAGACTTTGCTAAGTTTCGGGAATTGAAGTATAATGATCCTGAGAAGTGGAAGTACACAAAAGGACTAAAAGAGTATTTAGAAAAGTATCCGTCAAGCAATAAGAAATATTATAATGTTGGGTGCAATCTCAAAGAACTTGGATTGCATAACATTGGAAATCCATTACCACCACAAAAGAAACAGGCATTTATTCTGCCGGAAGGAAAGCGCGATCCGCATCATATTATGCATAGAATGCTGGAACGTCAGATTACGGATGATGATATTCGTAGTTATATGAATAATGCACGATGCATGTTTTCACAATGGGGCGGAAAACGTCAGGTATTTTATAGTTCTTCGGGTGTATGCGTGATTACGAAAAACGGTGATGATTGGATTTATAAAACTGCTTGGAATAAGATAGATTTTGATGAGAGTACAGATATAATTTTGGAGGTGATACGAAAAAATGGCTTATGATTTGGACTATGAAGCGGATCATTATTGTCCGGCATATAAAAAAGTAATATGCGCAGATTTATGTTATGACTCAATGATGTGTCTGAACCGTTTTTTTAAAGTATCATCAACAAAAGAACTAGAGGAGATTAAGGATATTGAAGCAGCAAGGGTGATTTGCTCAAAATGTCCTTACAGTCAGGGATAATACCACCAGTCAGCAGGCCGGTGGTATTTTTGTACTCATTTTTAGGAAAGAGAGGATAAGATGATGAAAAAGAAAATTTTAGCATTTGGAGTGGCGTTATCTGTGATGCTTGGAATGGCGGGGTGCTCAACAGCACACACAGTAAACCACAACTTATCAAAAGATGCGAATGAATTTAATATTTATCGCAGAATTACAGTTACTAATGCAAGAACGGATACTGTTATGCTTCAGGCCGAAGGTTATATGGCGCTTGGCAACAATAGTTCAAATGAGCTGGTAGTTACCATTAAAACAGGTGATGATCAGTATTATAAGGATTACATTTACCTGAATGACTGGATCTGTTATGTAATGGAGCAGACAGAGCCGAAAGGAACAGACAAGTATCATTATGAGTTGGTATTTTATCCTGAAAGGTTAATTCCGGATATTGAAATTAAATAAATCTATAAATTGCGACGTCGCAAATGAAAGAAGGTGATCCTATGGGGCTTATATCGTGGATCAGGCGGAGGCTTTTCAGAAAGAAGGAGTGCTGTCACCACTACCGCAAGCATTGGAGTCGGGCTTCCGGTCCTTATGGCGGTTATGTGCGGAGATGTACCAAATGCGGAAAAATAGAAAGGAAAGAGTAAATGCTTGCTTATTATGGTTATACGATAAGTCCTAACCAGCTTGAAACTGGAGAGGGCTTTTTAATTTGCAAGAACGTGCCAATTGCCCGAACCGGAACACAGGAATATCTGGGGCGGGAAATGGGGCTGTCCGGGGCAGATGCGGACAGGATCATTGCGGTAAGCCGTTCACCAGATGATGTGTTTTCAGAGGCGGCTCTTGCATCATTTGAAGGAAAGCCGGTCACTAATGATCATCCACCGGGACTGATCGGGCCGGATGATGTAAAGAACTATGAAATGGGACACGCCCAGAATATCCGCAAGGGATCTGGTGAATGGTCTGATTATATGATTGCAGACCTTCATATTCATGACAGGGATCTGATCAATGCGATCCAGAATGGAAAGCGAGAGATCAGCTGCGGGTATGAATGCGATTATGTCCGGAATGAAGATGGCACATACAGCCAGAAAAAGATCAGAGGGAATCACGTAGCAGTCGTAGAACGGGGAAGAGCCGGGAAGCGGGCTGCTATTTTAGATTCAGATAAAAAAGAAGAGGCGAAAAAGCCGGAAAGGAAAGTAATGAAAAAAGGATTTTTATTTAAGATCTTCGGTCAGGCAGTGAAAGACAAGAGTGCCGAAGAGATCGAGCAGCTGGCTATGGATGCTGCAGCTGCGCTGGATGAGGGAATTCACGAACCAGAAGGCGGCACCAAACAGCCAGAAGCCGGTCAGCAGAGCGCCGAAGAGGCAAAGCCAGTGCTTGATGCAGCCTTTTATGTAGCCCTGGATCAGAAGGTCGATAAGATTTTAAAGGCTCTGGATGAAAAGACTACAACAGAGAAAAACGAAGAAAAGGATCCTATGGATGAAGCTATTAAGGCTTTAGAAGGGACCAAGGACGAAGATCTGGAAAAGAATGAAAAACAGGAAGAGGCCAAGGTAGTTCCGGCAGAGGAAATGGATGATACATCATCTGAAGGTATGGATAAGGCAGTTGCTGCAAGCATCTTAAAGGCAATGCGTCCAACTGTTGCGGCTATCCAGGATGCAGCTCAGAGAAAGGCTGTTTCTGATGCCTTGATCAAGGCAGTGACTGCAAAAGATACTGCCAATGACATTGATGCGATCTTAAAAGCTTCCAGAGCAAATGCTAAGAAAGCAGCAGATGTCAACCCAGTAATGACCGTTGAGCAGTGCCAGGCTGCTTATGATGCCAGAAACCCTCACAAGAGAAAGGAGAACCAGTAATGAAAGGACAGGTAATTGGTAAGACAATGCCTCATGGATATGCAGGTAGCTATTCCAGACAGGCAGATATGATTGTGGATACACATCCATGTGAAGCAGGGATCGCTTTTGGCGCTCCGGTAGTTTTAGGAACAGCTGGTGCAGTAAAAGCATGGGAAGCTGCTTCTACTGCAGCAAAGTTTGTTGGTGTGGCAGTCCGTGAAGTAAAATCAGCATTTGATTATATGAACCAGAACGTAGGAAGTTATCGGACAGGAGATGCAGTCCCAGTCCTGAAGCGTGGCTGCGTTAATGTAATCTGCCAGAATGGTACACCGGTTGCGGGCGGAAAGGTTTATGTAAGAACTGTTAAGAATGAATCCTATCCGAATGCTGCAGTTGGTGGTTTTGAAGCAGCAGAGGACACCGGAAAGAATGTGGAATTAACTAACGCACAGTGGAAGGGCAGCGCAGATGCCAATGGAGTGGCAGAAATGCGTATCCTGACCATTTTAAATGCATAGGAGGGATAAATATATGTCTTATAAGAATATGGGAACATTTGATTTAGGAAGATCTGTAAGTGGATCTGCTGGGGCAGGAAAAGCAGCAACATATGCTATGGATGCAGCCGGTATTGCTTCCGGCCAGGCATTTTTAACATCTGAACTTGAAAAGCGTGATACCATGATCCGTACTCCCCTTACAAGCTTTACTTATGCCAGAGATCTCCCAATCCGTGTAGGCGGTGGTTGGGATGAATTTGTATCTGCTATGCAGGTGGGTTACGGAGTTACCGGTGGTTCTGGTGACGGATTGATGCATTCCGGCGGCGCTAATGGCATCCCTATGGTCCAGGCAGATTTTTCCAAAGGTCTGTATAAAGCCCACATGGTAGCTGCAGGGACCCGTGTTATGTGGATCGACATGCAGAGAGGAAACATGACTGGCCGTAATATGGACAGCCTACTCCGTGACGGTCTGCGTATGGCTTATGATAGGCATCTGGATGAAAATGCTTATGTTGGCTTTTCAAGATATGGCACTACCGGTCTTGTTAATAATCCAGATGTGACGATTACCAATGCAGCTTCTAACGGCGCTACAGTGGCCAGTACTAAATTTAAGGATAAGACACCAGATCAGATCTTAAAGGATATCAATGATGCTATCCTTATTGCATGGTCTCAGGCTGAAAATGATCTGGATGCAATTCCAAACCATATCATCATGCCGTATGAACAGTATAATTACCTGGCTACTACCAAAGTAACAGAGCTTGCAGAAAAGACGATCCTGACCTTCCTTCTGGAAAACAATGTTGCCAGGCATAATGGATCAGACTTGGTAATCGCTGCAACCAAATGGTGCAAAGGTGCCGGTGATTCCAGTGCAGACCGTATGGTAGTTTACTGCAATAAGGAACGTTATGTTGCTGTGGATGAGCTTGCCCCTCTTACAAGAGCCATGACAAGTTCCAATACACAGGATTTTTGCTATGATACTGCATATGCAGGAAACCTGTCTGAAGTAGAAGTATTTTATGATCAGACCATGATCTATGTGGACGGTATTTAAGGAGGAAGAGCATGTTTATTGTATCAAAGAGAAACTACATGGTAAGGCGGGCAGATGATTCTGCCTACCTGATCCCTAAAGATTTTATCGGGGAGATCCCACAGGACGTGGCAGAGAGTGATCTGGTCCAGAGAGCGATTAAGGGCGGAACTATTGCTGTACCGGAAGGCAAGAAGGACAAAGAGCTTATTGAGGCGGACGAAACTGCAGAAGAGTTGGCTGTGGAAAATGATATCCGTCCGGATGCGGAGAAACCTGCAAAGCGTACCAGAAAAGAGTGATGAGCATGTGGCCTTATGGCAGTACAAATCCAATGGCAGGAAAATTCCAGGCAGCAAAAGCACTTGCAGCCAATGTTCCTCAGACGGGTGAACGGGGATCTTATACGGAAGCAATGTTTCAGGAAGATTTTCCGCAGTTTACCAGGAAAGTAACTACAGAAGAAGGGGAAGAACTAGAGGTTCAGAACCTTCTTCCGGATGGAATTTTAAATATGTTCCTGGATCAGGTAAATGACAGCGTACTTCCTTCCCGATGGGGAAGTATGTGGCGATATGCCGCCGGGCTTTACCTGGCCCATTTTGCAGCTATGTATTTAAAAACATATTCCCAGGGATCTTCCGGTCCATCCCAGGCAGCTGCCAAAGCGCAGCCTGCAGGTGTTATCAAGTCGGCCACAATGGGTGATACAACGGTCAGCTATGATAATTCGGCGGTAACGATTGGAACGGAAAAGTGGGGCAGCTGGAACGCAACACAGTATGGACAGCAGCTTGCCACACTGGCCCGTCAGGTTGGAATGGGAGGTATGTATGTTATTTGATAATCCATTATTTGCTGACTGGTATACAGATACAATGGACGTGTACCGTGTTATTGCAGTAAAAGACGGAAGCATTACAAGACAAGAACGAAAGAAAGTTGGTTCTGAAATTCCATGCCGTGTATACCATACCGGAACAGGAATCCCGAATATGACAGATAACGCTGCCAGGACACGCGGGGAAGATAAGCTTTCCTGTGACCTGGAAGTGGATATACAGGCGGGAGATGAACTGCAGGTGATCCGGGGTGGAAATATCGGCAGAAATGATCGTTCAGAGCGTTATTTCGCCGGTCCTCCCCAGTCATATTATGATCCGGTTGGCGGAGCGCTTACCGGCCTGGAACATAAAGAAGTAACACTTCTTAGGGATAACATCATTGATTTAAAGGAGTGATGCCGGCATGTCAAGCTTTGGAAGTCAGATACGAAAGCGTTTGGATGAGTTAAGGCGGGCCGGTCAGGATATGCCTAAGATCCTGGCAGAGGTAGCGGAAGGTGCCACGATTGAGGCAGTACGTATCGCAACTGAGAAGACACCGCCTAATGATGGTACTTTGGCGGGTACTAATATACGCAGCGGTCAAATGGCGCAGCACTGGGGAACAGACAGCATAACGAAGCCGGTTGTAATGGGTGAAAGTGTAAAGACAGAGCTTAATAATAATATGCAGTATGCTTCTTATGTAAATGACGGACACAGGGTGGATAAACACTTTGTTCCTGGACTTATCATCAATGGTAATCTCCTGGAACGCAGTCCGGATGGGTCTGGTGGCTTAGTTGTAGGTACAAAGACATCTTACGTGAAAGGCAAGTACATGAAAGAAGCTGCAATCAAAAAGTACAGATCAGTGGTCAGAACAGAACTGGATAAACGGGTAAAGGAGGCATTTAGATGATCTTTTCATTACAGAATGTGATAAACAGTCTGGCAGCATTGCTCACGAAGCAATACTCGGATTATCCTGTTTATGACAGCCCAAACCAGCAGGGGACGAAATTTCCTTGCTTTTTTATTTTCTTTATGCCTTCGACTACAGAAGAGCATGCAGGAAACCGCTACTACCGTGATCTGGGAGTGGATATCGTATTTGTGCAGCAGAGGAACCTTGTAAATGGGAACCAGAAGATCCAGGAGATTGCAGAGTTCTTAGATCTGACCCTGGATACATTCTGGTATGCAGATAATAGTGATCTTCGCACACTTCTTCCTACCAGTGAACGGCAGTGGAACATTGAAGATGAAGAGCTGCATTACCAGTTTCATATACGTCAGAGAGTGGCGCTGCAGGCGAAAGAAAATCTCATGTCTGATATGGAGGAAAATGACATTGGAATCAAAGAAGACAGGTAAAATGTCTGAGAAGAAGTATAGTACAGAGAAGCTTTTAAAAAGCAGGCATTTGTCAGGATACCAGCCTGATTTTGCAAAGGTGATCCTGACAGAGTCGGAATACACTATTTCCGGAGCAATCAAAGCTTTGGAAAAAGCATTGAAAGGAGGCAGATGATATGGCAGGTGGAACATGGACAGGCCAGAATAAAGTCCAGCCAGGTGTTTATATCAATACAAAGTCGAAAGGGAACCTTGCGGCACAGATTGGAGAGAAAGGGACCGTTGCAATTGCAGAAGCCCTTTCATGGGGACCTGGCGGCGAAATGCAGACAATCATTCCCGGAGAGGAGTTAATGCCTTATATCGGTTATGATGTAATGCATGAAAAGGCATTATTCCTTCAGGAGATGATGAAGGGAAGCAATACAACACCGGGGCCGATCAAGATCCTGTTATACAGGCTCAAGGGAACAGGCGGTGCAAAAGCTGCAGCAACTGTGGGGACGGTGACAGCAACAGCTCTTTATGAAGGAGTGCGTGGAAATGATATCACGGTTGTTATCCAGGAAGAGCCGGATATGGAAGGAACCTATACCGTTTCTACGGTAGTGGACGGAAAAGTCAGAGATGAACAGGTGGTATCGAAGGCATCGGAACTGTCAGCTAATAACTGGGTAACATTCTCCAGCAGTGCAGAGGACATTACTGAAACGGCAGGAACAGCGCTTACAGGTGGAAAAGATCCAACGATCACAAATGCAGATCATGCGGAATTTCTTTCCCAGCTGGAAAAGTATGATTTTGATATCGTGGTTTATGACGGTACGGAGCAGACCATTGTACAGGCCTATGCCTCTTTTGTGAAACGTATTTCCGAAAAGGTAGGTCATAAATGCCAGGCAGTTATGGCAGGAGCGGAAAGCTGCGACAGTGAATGGGTCATTTCCTGCGGGAATGGAGTAAAGCTGTCTGACGGGACTGTTCTCAGCCCACAGCAGGCAACCTGGTGGTTAGGCGGTGCAGAAGCAGGTGCCTCTTATAACCAGTCTCTTACTTATTCCAGGTATCTGGGGGCAGTCAGTGCAGCACCAAAGCTTTCCGATGCGGAGATCGAGACAGCTATTAAAGCAGGCAAGATCGTGTTCATTGACTCTTTTGATACCGTTAAGATATGCACAGATATCAACACTTTTACCAGCATTACTGTGGATAAGCAGAAATACTTTTCCAAGAATCGTGTGATGCGTGTTTTAAACCAGTTCTGCAATGACGTGTATAAGCAGTTTTCTCTGTATTACATTGGAAAAATCAATAACAACGAGGACGGCAGAAATCTGTTGAAAGGCTGGATCGTTGGCTATCTGAATGAGATGCAGGCCAATGGCGGCATTCAGAATTTTGAAGCGGATGATATCCAGGTATCTGCAGGAACGGATGTTGATGCAGTCGTTGTAAATGCAGCAATCCAGCCGGTTGACAGTGTAGAAAAGATCTATATGACTGTAACGGTATCTGCCGATACAAGCGCTGAATAAGGAGGTGTAAAGCGTGAAAAATGAAGGTTATTTATTAGCCCAGGATTCTCTTCGTGGTACAGCCGGAACAGCGTTTATGGAGGTAGATGGGGAAAATGTCCTGCTGTTTGGTTTAAAGAAGTTTGAGTCAGATGCAGAGATTGAGACAGGTGAATTTAAAGTCTGCGGCGCTCTTGTAACACAGAATAAACCAAAGGGAGTGAAGTACTCGGGAACAGCAACGGTTTATTATGGTACTCCGGCATTTTTAAAGATTTTGACGGAGTATAAGAAGACTGGCCGTTTTCCAACGATCAAGTTTCAGATCACCAATGATGATCCGTCTTCTTCCATGGGAGCGCAGACCATAGGGGTTTATAATGTGCTTCTTACAAAGATACCGATCATCCGCCTGGATGACTCAGCAGAGAGTTTACAGGAAGATATTTCATTTACATTTAATGACTTTGAAGTACTGAAATGGTTTAACGATCAGCCTTCTCAGTTAGGCAAATAACAGGAGGACAGAAAGAATGGGAAAATTAGGAGCTTATTTAAGGCCGGCGCCGGCAGGAAAGACCAAGACCGTGTATCTGGAAAATTTTAAGGATGAGGAAGGAAAGCCACTGCCTTTTGTGGTAAAGTCCATTTCTCCTAAGGAGAATGAGATCCTGGTGCGCAGATACTCAGATGAAAAAGGCAATCTTGATGCTATAACCTATGGAAACCAGCTGATCGCGATGTGTCTGGTAGAACCAAACCTGAAAGATACAGAGTTATGTACTTTTTATGGTGTAATGGATCCGGCAGATGTTCCAAGCATTATGTTTTCAGTTGGTGAAAAACAGATCATTCAGGATGCAATCTCAGAGATCAACGATATTAAAGCGGCCCAGAATGTCTTAAAGATGGCAAAAAACTCTTAGAGGGAGGAGACTGGGAGACAGAGGCGTCTTATTTTGCTTTTGTCTCTCTTGGAATCTTCCCGGAAGATTTTGAAAAACGGTCTCAAAGAGAAAAGCTTTTAATGGCAGCCATGATGGAACGGCTTTCTAAAGAAGTCAAAGATAAGTAAGGAGGCGGGTAAGTGGGACAGATACAGGAAAATCTTATTTTAACAGACAGTTTTACTGCTGCGTTTACCCGTTTCCTTAATTTGGGAGAGTCGGCAGTAAGGGAAACTTCAAAGGTAAGCAGTACCATCGAAATGATGGGAAAATCTTCCAATTACATCGCTGCAACTGGATTTAATGCCTTAGAGCAGAAACTCCAGGATATAAACGGTCAGATCAAGGCACAGGGAGAAGCTTTACAGGCAATTGGCAAAGCTTCTAATTATGTAAATGTGTCTGGTTTTGATCAGATGACCAAGGCAATCAAAGAGAGCAATGCCGCATTGGTTGAAACTATTAAAAACCAGGAACAGCTGGGAAGAAAAACGCAGGAGACAGACGGACATGCCAATAATCTTTTAAAGACAATGAGGAATATTGCGGCAACAGCCGGAGTAACTTCTCTTGTAAAAGGCTTTCTTGGATTATCAGACAGTCAGGCCCAGATCAATGCCAGGTTAAACCTGATGAAGGATGAAACACATTCCGTGGCACAGCTAAATGACCTGATCTATCAGTCCGCACTGCGTTCCAGAGCTGCGTATTCTGATACTGCAGATGCAGTGGGTAAAATGGGCTTAAATGCCAAGAATGCGTTTTCTTCCAATGAAGAACTGATCGCATTTACAGAACAGGTCAATAAACAGTTTAAAATCGGCGGTGCATCAGCCCAGGAGCAGAGCAATGCCATGATCCAGCTTACCCAGGCAATGGCAGCTGGTGTTCTTCGTTGTCAGGCTTTAAACTCTATCCTTGCAGCGGCTCCGGGAATTGCCAGAACCATTGAAGAAAGCATGGGTTGGGCTTCCGGATCAATCAAGCAGTATGCAGAAGACGGAAAAGTTACAGCCCAGGTAGTAAAAAATTCACTCTTAAATATGGCAGATGAAACGAATGAAAAATTTGCAAGCATGCCTATGACCTTATCCGATGCAATGACGCAAGGGAAAAATATTGTGCAGCATAGTGCCAAAGAAATGGCCCAGGCCTGGAATGATTTTATCCAGACGGATAAAGGTCAGGAGATATTAGGAGAGACCATTTCTTTATTTGCTGCTTTGACCCAGGTCGGAACAGATGCGCTTGCGGCAATTGGTCAGGGTGCTTTATTCGTAGCTGATAATATGGATATGATCATTCCGATGCTGACAGCTGTTGGGGCTGTTTTTTTATTTGTAAAAGCCCAGGCAATACAAACGGCGCTTGCAAGTGCAGCAGCCGCAGGAACACATGCTGCAGCGTGGGCGGCGGCCAATTGGCCGGTTCTTTTAATGGCAGCATTATTTGCTGGAGCATTGATTGCAGCACAGCAGTTCGGTGTCGGTATGCAGGAAGTTGGTGGATGGGTCGGTCAGGTGTTCGGCATGATCTATGCAGTTGGATATAATGTATTTGCTACGCTGTGGAATGCGATCGCATCCTTTGCCGAGTTTTTTGCAAATGTGTTTAATGATCCTGTAGCGGCTATAGCCCATCTGTTTTCAGATGCTCTGGATGCAATACTCAGCATGGTTGAGACCGTTGCTGGTGCCATTGATGCATTGACCGGATCTCATCTGCAGGGAGCAGTCAGCGGTTTCCGTGGAAAAATGTCAAGCTGGGTAGATAGTACCTTCGGAGAGAATGCAATCCAGATCAAGCGTATGGCGAATCTGGATATAGGAACTACCGCCGCAGAGTGGGGAAACTACGGAGCTAATCTGGGGGCAAAACTGGATAACCTGAGTTTAAATATCGGAGATCTGGCAGGCAGTTTTGGAGATCTTCAGTTAGGTGATGGTATAGGCAAAGGAGATATTGCCAATGTTGGCAAAGTAGGAAAGGTCGGTAAAGTTGATGATATTAAACTGTCAGATGAAGATCTTAAGATATACCGGGATCTGGCAGAACGTCGTTACATGAACCGGATCGAACTGAAAACACTGGCACCACAGATCAATGTAACAGTACCAGAATCCGCAGGCGGAAACCTTACTGCCGGGGATGTCACAGATTACATCCAGAAGATGCTTATTGAGGAAATAAACTCTCAGACACCGGTACCACATGGTTAATGGAAGGAGGTATATTTAATGGCAGGACTTAAAAGTAAATATTCGGTCTATGTGGTATTTGCTGGAAAGAAAGTTAAGATGCCGGTCAATCCGGAAGAAGTGAATATTAAATATCCCACTGATCATAAAACCTATAACGTTATTGGAGTAGGAGAAATCGTAGTTCCCAGGAAGCCTTCTTTAAAAGAGCTTTCCTGGGAATCCTTTTTTCCTGGAAATCGGAAGGCTCCATATGTGAACAGTGGAGCTAAGAATGTGTCTTTTTATGTTAAGAAATTTGAAAAAGCATTGAAAAGTAAAAAAATCTGCCGGGTGATCATATCTCGGTCAGGAATGCAGAACACAAATGTGCGGTGCATTATTTCCAACTTTGAGCTTATTGATAAGGGCGGAGAACCTGGAGACCAATATTATAAGGTTGACTTTAAAGAATATCGTTCTTATGATCCGGAGATCGTGTCGATCACTACAGTACCATCGGAAGACACTGGTCAAACAGAAAGTGGACAGACAACTGCTGAAACAGGAACAGACACCACCAGACCAGTGGATACGCCGGTACTTAGAGTAGGCGCTTCTGTAACGGTAAATGGAGAATACTGCTATGACAGCAACGGCGGAAAGCCCCATGGTTCGGCCAATAACCTGAATACGACTGTTACAAGGATCGTATCAGGAAAAGCTTATCCGGTGCATGTGGGAACATATGGCTGGGTACAGGAAAGCCAGCTGCAGATCACGGGGTAAAAGAAGATGGAAAGATCATTATTAGTACAGATGAAAGGAAAAGCCCCGGACGGATCTGATCAGATAACAGTAATGGACTATATCAATGCAACCCGTGAAATTGAATGGGTGACTAACCGTATGGATGCACCGGGGAAGCTTAAATTCTCCTGTGTGGAAATAGGAAGTAGCACAATACCGGAAGGAAGTTCCGTGGAATATACGATCAACGGAGAGAAACTGTTTAAGGGATATGTATTCACTCTGGAACAGAAAAGGGACGGAGAAAAGACCTATACCATTTATGATCAGCTGCGTTATCTGAAAGCCAAAGCCAGTTATGCATTTACCAACATGAGTCTAGAGCAGATCATTATGCGTATCGCAGGAGATTTTGGACTGAAGGTTGGTACATTAGATCCTACAGGATATGTGTTTCCAAGTCTGTTAAAGGAAAATGAAGAATGTATCGACATTATCTTTGACGCCCTTTCCCAGACTATCATACAGACAGGAAAAATATTCATTTTCTATGATAAAGCAGGTGAACTGACGCTTACAGAGGTAAACAAAATGTTTCTTACAAGTCGGATCGGGGATGGAAGCCTGGCAACTGATTATACCTATAAAAGAGACATTGATTCTGATACTTATAACCGTGTGAAACTGGTACGCAAAAATGAGAAAAGCGGCCGGACGGATGTGTATGTGCATGAAGATACGGAAACGATCAAGCAATGGGGGCTTCTCCAATACTATGATGAGGTGGATAAATCCTTGAATGAGGCTCAGATCGATCAGATGTGTGCGGCATATCTGCAGTATTACAACAGGGTATTACAGACTTTGAAACTGGAAGCAATAGGGCTTGTAGAGCTTCGTGCAGGAATGATCGTTCCAGTACAGCTGGGAGATATTGAAGATCTTGCCAGTATCAGATTGCTGCTTTGTGAAAAGGTAACCCATAAATGGTCTGGGGAAGACCATACCATGCAGTTTGAAGTCAAATCATTTGATCAGTTGGGAGGCATAAATATAGTATGACGGGACTTATAGGCGTGATCCAGACGGTGATAAAAAACTATCTGGATGCAGTTAAACTAACAGATAAAGCGACTGGAACGGTTGTATCAGTATCTCCGCTTACTATAAAGACAGATACATCACTGCCTCCTATATCAGGAGAAGCGTTGATCCTGACGTCCAATGTCTGCGAAAAGACAAAAGCAGTGCGGGGCGGGAGCGGTACAGTGACTGTAACGGAAGGTTTAAAGGTTGGGGATAAAGTGATCATGCTGCGGGTGCAAAAAGGGCAGCAATTTATTGTTTTATCCAAAGTTATGACATAGGAGGCAGCATGGCAACATTACCAGAAGGTGTAGGAATAGCAGTTCCTTTAAAAAAAGCAGAAAAGCCTACAAGAACGTTTCTGATCGACTGGTCTACGAAGCAGATAGCTGGTATGGATGAAGGCCTGGAAGCCATGAGACAGGCAGTGGAGATCTTACTGAATACAGAACGTTTCCGGTGGCAGATCTATTCTTCTGATTTTGGAGTAGAGCTGGAGAATCTGATCGGGGAAGAGTATGACTACGTGGTAAGTGATATGCCACGAAGGATAGAAGAAGCCTTATCCGTAGACAGCAGGATCCTGTCTGTAGATGATTTTGTCTTTGAGCAGAAAGAAGACAGGATCAGCTGCAGCTTTTGTGTAAATACGGTATATGGGGCTTTGAAAGAAGAGGTGAGCGTGTGATCGATTTTAGCAAATATACCAGGGAGGCGATCCAGAAAGAAATGCTGTCCCAGGTAGATACTCATATTGATACCAGGGAAGGAAGCTTGGTACAGACTGCGATCGGACCGGTGGCCTGGTACCTGGAAGGCATATATATGCTTTTGAAAAATCTTCAGGATAATGCATATCCGGCCACGGCTGTTGGAGACTCGTTAGACCAGATCGTTCAGACGCGTGGCCTTACACGAAAAGCTGCTACAGCAGCCGTGAGAAAAGGAACCTTTGATGTTCCGGTGCCGTCAGGTAGTTTATTTAAGACGATCAACGGGGCTGACTCACAGGTTTTTATAGTAGGAGAAAAAATTTCTGAGAGCGAAAAAGCATTGGTGTATGAGATGACCTGCACAGATGCAGGCGTATCAGGAAATAATTATACAGGAGATCTGCTTCCGATTACAGCCGTAAATGGACTTACATCTGCAATCTTAGGTGAGATCATTACAGCAGGGACAGAAGAGGAAACAGATGATGCGCTCAGAAGTCGGTTTTATGAGACTTTTGAAGTAACATCCTTTGGCGGGAATATTTCTTCCTACAGAAATGAAATACTTTCCATTAAAGGTGTTGGCGCTGTACAGGTGTATCCGGCATGGAACGGTGGTGGAACCGTTCTCTGCAGTATTCTGGGGGATAATCTGCGGCCGGTATTGCCTGCAATCGTTCAGAAGGTACAAAAGATCATATGTCCCCTAGAAGATGACGGAGATGAACCAACAGCAGATGGGTATGGCATCGCTCCGATTGGTGCTGCAGTGACGATCACAACAGGAACAGAACTGGTATTAAATATCACCTGTGACATTGATTTTGTGGAAACTATGTTAAATGGCGTAGAGACATACAGAGACCAGATCAGGCAGAAGATACAAGAATACCTGGATACGATCTGTAAAAGCTGGGGAGATGCCCTGAAAGCGCATCAGATAACATATGCGGTTACTGTTTATGTGTCGAGGATCATTTATTCTATTTTGACAATCCAGGATGTGGTCAATGTATCTAATGTAAAAATTAATGGTGCAGCTGGTGATCTGCAGTTGACAGAAAGTGCAGCGCTGCAACAGGTACCAGTCCTGGGAACGGTGGTGATCAACGGTGAGTAATGTAGAGAATGAGTTAAAAGAGCAACTGCCCTTTTATTTTCGCCCCATAGTTGAATATGGAGAGATTTTAAAAGTTCAGGGACATGTTTTGGATCAGCTTGAAGATAATATGGCAAAAGTAAGTGCAAACAATTATATCTCAAGCTGCGATGAAGCGACCATAGCATATTATGAAAGACTGTTGGGAATTGTCTATCGTTTTGGAGACGCATTGGACTACCGCAGGACCCGCGTACTGCAAAAATACAATACCATTGTTCCGTTTTCTATTGGATTTTTACGGGACAAGCTTACGGAGCTGTATGGTAAAGACGGTTATGAAATGGAAGTTGATTCTGCTGCCTGCAAGTTAAAAATCAAAGTCACATCGGATCGGTATGGAGCCATTGATCTTTTATACGACCTGTTATGGGATGTAGTTCCGGCACACATTCAGATATTAGCAAATCAGCAGACCACAAACCGCGTACCAAATAGATTGTATGCAGTGGGTAACGTTTCAAGAGTATTCGTACAAACGATTTACAGGAATACAGTATATGACATTGCCGGAACTGCTAATGCGGCAGGAGCTGTTGCAGAAATCAGTATACAGACAATTTCGAATGAATAGGAGTGAAAAACATGGGAGTATATAAAGCAGCCGTTGTTACAGAAAGCGGGCAGAATCTTATTGCACAGGCTTTTACAAGCGAAAAGAAGCTTATTTTTACAAGTGCAAAAACATCCAGTTATTCTTATCCAGCAGGGACAAATATCTCAGCATTAACAGGTTTGCAGGATGTGGTGCAGAGCGTGATCCCTTCCGGAACAAAAACAATCGGTGGAAATGTAGCACAAGTAACCGTTCGTTTTGATAATGACAGCATTGATCAGGCATATCTGATCCAGACTATTGGACTGTATGCAAAGATTGAGGACGGAGAAGAAACTTTGTTTTCTGTTACTCAGGCAACGGTACCGGATGAGATGCCGGTCCATAGTGAGGTATCACCGTCAGCCTACATATACAATATCCAGTCCACGGTACAGAATGCATCACAGATCACGATTACTGTAAACCCTACAGGCGCAGCTTCTGTGCAGGATTTTTTGGATATACAGAATCCGACATTTGATGATTCAGGAACCTCAGAAGAAATCAGCAGCTTTCCAGAGTTTCTTGATACAGTGAAAAGCAAAATGAATTTTTTCCAGTTTTTCCGGAATTTAAAGTCCGGCTTGCAGTTTGTCCTGCACGCCGGATCCATCGTCAACAACTGCGTGACGGATAACGCAAGCTTACCGTTATCGGCGGCGCAGGGGAAAGTGTTGATGGATTACTACACTAAATTGTATAGTGATCTGGCAGGACTTCGATTTTATATTACAGACGTCACGGGCGAAATCGATGAAAACAGCACGATTGTGTTAAGAGAATTACCTGAAAACGATATTATCATTTCAGCATGGGCACCAGATGTCCACAATTACATCATTCTAATACCATTTAAAACATTTGAAAGTTATAGTTGGACTATTTCGGCTAGATGGCTCGATATGACTAAATTGCCTGTTCAAACCATAAATGTGAGACTGTTAATTGCGTCTAAATGATTCGTTTAATCACTATACGGCTATTCCTGAAAATTTAAACCACTTTTTTTCTGCTGGTTTATATTTATAAATAGCTGGTTCCACATCTGGAATATAAAGTATAAACGGACTTCCTACATCAGAAAATACTATGGCTATGCCGTTATTGTCAGTTGGCGTATTTATTGGAGTGCCTTTAACAGAATAGATACCACTTTTAGTCAATGTAATTACGTCTGTACCACCGACAACTTTATACGGAAACATATCACTATACAATTTAGTCCAATAGACGCACAATGCCCTTTTCTTCTACAATTAAGCAGAAGGAGGGCATTTTATGTTGGAAAAAATACTGGAAAATGTGATTAATGAGATGACGCCATATCTAAGCTCAGAGCAACTGGAACATCTTGGAAATGTCCTGTATCTGAATTTCCACGGGAAAGAGATCCAGGAAGAAAAGACTGAGCTAATGGATACTGGAGTAGATGGGGATGAGGCAAAGATACGGATGTTTGTAGCAAGTAAGATTGCCATGAACCGGAAACGAAAGACGCTGCAGCATTATATCAAGGAAGTTCGGAATGTGCTGAAATTTCTCGGAAAAAGCATTGACTCTGTAACTGGAATGGATCTGCGGATGTATTACGGTTACATGCGAGAAAAAAGAGGAATCAAAGCAGTAACAATGCAGACACGCTTACATTATTTATCCAGTTTTTGGGATTTTTTGGTAACGGAAGAATTGGTACGGAGCAATCCAGTTCGAAAAGTTGGAACTTTGAAGCTTGAAAAAGAAATTAAAAAGCCGTTTTCAACCGAAGAGATGGAACGACTCAGGGATTCGTGTTTAAGAGTCCGTGACCGCGCTATGATTGAATTTCTATACTCCACAGGAGTTCGTGTTTCAGAAATGACCGCGTTGAACGTAAAGGACATTGAAATGGGAAAACAGGAGTTGATTGTGTACGGAAAAGGAAGTAAAGAAAGGAGAACGTATTTAACGGATACTGCAAAATTTTATGCTAAAAATTTTGATTATCCCGAAAAACCCTTGAAATACAAGCACATTCGCAGGATTTCAGATTGATTTTACTACCAATTTACTACTTTTAACGGATTGCGCCTTGATATGCCGGAACATCTTGCGAGCATGAAACAACCCAATACAAACGCGACGCACTGGCGGCGCGGCACGTCGGCAATCACACAATTTCATATAGCACCGCACTGGCGGCGTTACCTTATCCCAACCGGGAAACAAGGAACGCCGCTATTTTTTTACCCTCATGTTACGCAGTAGGGGCAAAAAGAGTCTTGCTACACAAGGCTTTGCGGGTACGGTTTTCACAGGGTAAGGGATTGATACCTAAACCCTTAAAATCGCTGTTCTACCGCGTAACAAATATGCAGCAAAGGAGTTGATGAAGCTATGGCAGTTTTCCG